>Ga0105858_1000243_pt1 | contig 27501 bp, 28 predicted proteins | sample OrgsoiDNA_201062_FD_89683 | JGI IMG/M metagenome (GOLD analysis project Ga0105858, IMG submission 89683) | Permafrost soil microbial communities from the Arctic, to analyse light accelerated degradation of dissolved organic matter (DOM) -... | ecosystem: Environmental > Terrestrial > Soil >...
GGGCAGGGCGGCTTAGCAGAGTTCGAGCTGGACGTCGTACTTGTCGATGAGTTTCATGACGCTTTCCGGCGGCTGCTGATCGGTGAACAGATAGTCGATCAGACTCATATTGCCGAGGTTAACCATCGCGTTACGGCCAAATTTGGAATGGTCCGTTACCAGCATCACACAGCGCGAGTTCTCAATGATGGCGCGTTTGGTGCGCACTTCATGATAGTCAAACTCCAGCAGCGAGCCATCCATGTCGATGCCGCTGATGCCCAGAATGCCGTAATCGAGGCGAAACTGAGAGATAAAGTCCAGCGTGGCTTCGCCCATAATGCCGCCGTCGCGTGTGCGTACTTCACCCCCGGCCAGGATCAGGCGGAAATCTTCTTTGGCCGTCAGCAGCGTGGCGACGTTCAGGTTATTGGTTACGACGCGCAGATTCTTATGATTGAGCAGCGCGTGAGCCACGGCTTCCGGCGTGGTGCCGATATCAATAAACAGCGTCGCCCCATCGGGGATCTGCGCAGCAACGCGCTGGGCAATACGGGCTTTCTCTTCCGACCACATGATTTTTCGGTCGTTGTAGGCGGCGTTGACCGAGCTCGATGGCAGTGCAGCGCCGCCGTGATGACGGTGAATTTTGTTCTGTTCGGCCAGATCGTTGAGGTCGCGGCGGATCGTCTGCGGGCTGACGGCGAAGTGCTCAACCAGCTCTTCCGTACTGACGTAACCCTGCTGGCGTACCAGGTCAATAATGGCGTCATGGCGTTGTGTCTGTTTCACCGAAATCCCCTAATTCTGTTTTTTATGTGACGTGCGGGTGTCAACAAAGGCCATGAGCAGGCCAAGCACCAGACCGAAAACGTGCGCGGCATTGGCAATCGCCATGCCCATCACATTGAAGTAGCCCAGCACCAGCCAGGCAATGGAAAATACCATTAGTCCGCGCGGCAGAGAAATACCACGTTCAGGTTTCAACTCCCCGGTCAGCCAGACATAACCCATCAGGGCATAGACTACGCCGGATAAACCACCGAACCAGATACCGCTGAATAACGACTGGCCCCAGCCGCTGACCAGCGCCGATACAAGGGTGATAGTGAAAAGTTTGCCCGTCCCGAGACGTTTTTCCACGGGGCCACCGAGATACCACCACCACAACAAATTGAACAAAATATGCAGCAATGAGAAGTGCAGCAACGCGGGGCTGAACCAGCGCCAGATTTCAACATACTGGCTGCTGTCCATCGGCCAAGCCAGCACGCGCATGACGCTTTCATCACCGTAAATCTGTTGCAGAATATAGACGGCAATGCACAGAAAAATTACCGCCATGGTGAGCGGGCCAGCCTGGCTGCGGATGCGCTGCCAGTAGGAGTAGTGCTGATAATTCAAATGTGCGTCGGTAGTGCCGGTATGCCAGCTGGCGGCGAGATAGCGCTCATGCAGCGGGTCTTCTAAAAAAAGCGCGACCTGCTGCTCTACTTCTGGCAGGCGGGATTCGTCGTCCAGCCACAGTTGCACTTCCTGGCTCTCTTTTTTGACCTGCAGTTTTATCCCCTGCGTCGCCATGTAATCGACAAAGGCCAGGGCCAGACGGGGATTGTTCAGGCTTAGAATACGTACCATATTATTTTGCTGGTCCTGTAATAGATGGTTTTTTCGACGACATGGGTAGGAGGTTCCTAATCTGCCAGCATAAAGAAAGTCGATTATAACGTCAGAGGCGCGGGCTGTATGCTGCATAAAAAAAACCGACCGGGCAAACCCTGGTCGGTTTTTTTATCAAAACAGTGACGGCGCGAAGAAATTAGAGCCCTTCGAGCGCCTGCTCAATGTCATCCACCAAATCTTCCACGTCTTCAATGCCGATACTGATACGCACCAGACCGTCGGTAATGCCGCTTTGACGGCGTACCTCCGGTGAGACCGCGCTGTGGGTGGTGGATGCCGGATGGCAGGCCAGCGAATCGGTATCGCCCAGAGAGACGGCTTGCGTGATGATGTTTAGTTTATCGAGGAACGTCCGTGCAGCATTCAGACCGCCTTTCAGTTCGATCGCCATAATCCCGCCGAACAGTTTCATCTGCTGCGATGCCACTGCATGACCCGGATGCTGTTTCAGTCCCGGATAAAACACGGTTTCCACCGCACTGTGTCCGTCGAGGAATTCCGCCACGGCCTGTGCACTCAGCGAGCTGGCTTCGACGCGCAGCGGCAGCGTTTTTAATCCGCGGATCAGCAAGCTGGCTTCAAACGGGCTAAGGCAGCCACCGAACTGTTTCAGGCTCAGGGTGCGAATTGGTGTGATAAGCGCCGCAGAACCGGCCACTACGCCGCCGGTCGCATCGCCGTGACCGCTGATGTATTTGGTCGCAGAGTGCAGAACGATATCAATGCCCAGCTCCAGCGGACGCGTCAAGTACGGCGTCGCAAAGGTGTTGTCCGCCACGCTCACCGCACCGGCCGCTTTCGACAAACGGGCGATTTGCGCCAGATCGGCGATATCCAGACCCGGATTGGCCGGTGTCTCGACCAGCACCACTTTGGTATTTTTGGTGAATGCGGCTTCCAGTTCGGCGACGTTTGCGACGTGAACCGGTTTGATGCCGTAACGCGGCAGCAAATTGCGCACCACGCCCTCAGTGCCGCCGTACAGCGTGCCGATATGAATGATCTCATCGCCTGGCACCAGCAGGGCAAATAAGGTGGCGCTGATCGCCGCCATGCCGCTGGCACAGGCGACGGCAGTTTCTGCGCCTTCCAGCGCCGCCAGTTTCTGCTCGAAAACGGTCACCGTCGGGTTAGCGAAGCGGCTGTACATGTAGCCTGGCTCTTCACCGCTGAAACGGCGCGCACCGCTGTCAAAATCAGGGTACGAAAATGCAGAAGACGCCGTGATAGGCGTCGCGATAGCGCCCGTCTGGGCGTCGGGCTGTTGGCCGCCATGAACGGCGAGGGTGCGCATCCCTAAAGAACGTGAAGTGTTCAGATGTTTCATCTTGAAATCCTGTCGTTGGTAGAAGGAAATTATATCAAGACTGAAGATATGTAGCTTTTTCCGCTTAAGAACATTTTCGGCGCAGATCGATCGGGCTGGTTATAAAGGAAGTGGGTCTGCGCCGGTAAAATAACGGAAAATCAGGCTTCGACATCCTGGGGGAAAGTTTTTGACCAGGCTTCAAAGCCGCCGTCCACGCTGTAGACGGACTCGAATCCCTGGCCGATGAGGAACTGTGCCGCGCCGCGGCTGCTGATGCCGTGATAACACATCACCATTACCGGTGTTTTAGCATCGGTGGTCTGCATGAAGGCGGCCATACTGTCATTACTCAGATGAAATGCGCCAGGGGCATGTGCGACGCCAAAACTCTGCGGGTCACGGATATCGACCATCACCGCATCGCCGGATTTCAGGCGGGTGTGCGCAAGCTCTACGCTGATTGCTTCAAATTGTTCCATTTGGCCGGGCCTCTTAAATGATTACTGAATCTATTCTACCGAATTATTCAGCCGCCAAGACCAGACAAAGAGCAGGGATAAATGAAAATAGCCGATCAGACCAACATCACCTTCACGCCTTTGGCGCGCAGCTGATCGAGGATCGCCGCGTCAGCGTCCTGTCCGGTAATGAGAACGTCGATTTGCTCGGTGCGGCTAAACAGCATCCCGGCGCGCTGGCCGACTTTCGTGCTGTCGACCAATACTGCCAGTTTGCCGACGTAATTGAGCATCTTCTGCTCGGCCATCGCGGTGAGCATATCGGTTTTATACAGACCGTCGCTGGTCAGCCCCGCGCCGCTGGTGAACATCCAGTGGCCTGCATACAGACTGGCGTCGCCGTCTTGTGGTGCCAGCGTGATGGACTGACTCTTATTGTACTGGCCGCCCATGATGACCACGCTCTCGTGCTCCTGCTCAATCAGATAATTAGCCAGAGGCAAATAGTTGGTGATCACCTGAATATCTTTGCCGCACATTTCGCGGCCCAGCAGAAAGGCAGTAGAACCGCAGTTAATCACCACGCTTTCACCCGGCTGGCACAGCTGCGCCGCCGCCTGAGCGATACGCATTTTTTCATTGAGATTTTGCGTCTGGTGAATGTTTAGCGGGGTCCAGTTCTGGCGGGGTGAGCTTACCGCTTCGGCACCGTTACGCACTTTACGCAGTTTACCCAGTTCATTGAGTTTGGTGATATCACGGCGCGCAGTAGCGGGCGAAATATCAAAATTGTTAATCACATCTGAGACAGAAATCTGGCCCTGACGTTGTAAAAGCTCAAGGATCGCATTGTGACGTTGTGGTTCTGTCATGGTGACTCCGAGGGGGAATGATTACGCATGATTATAGACGCGCGTTTGAATCATTCATATACCGGTCGTCTTGAGAATGAGGTATTGAACAAAAGGGCGGAATACGTTCCGCCCCACAACGATTTACGATTAAAGGAATGATTTGAAAGGTAAATCTGTCTCAGTGGTGAAACAGTCATCAAAACCGCGCGGATAGTGATACTCGAAATTATCTTTGTCATTCGGGTAGGTAAACTTGCCGCCAACCTGCCAGATAAAGGGTTTGAAGCCATATTTCAGGCGATCTTTCTTCATTTCCCACAGTACGCGAATCTCCTGCGGGTCAGCCTGGAAGTTAGACCAGATATCATGATGGAAAGGAATAACGACCTGCGTTTTCAACGACTCTGCCATTCGCAGCATATCCACGCTGGTCATTTTATCGGTCACGCCGCGTGGGTTTTCGCCGTATGAACCCAGCGCCACGTCGATTTTATATTCGTTGCCATGCTTGGCGTAGTAGTTGGAATAGTGGGAATCACCGCTGTGATAGAGATTGCCGCCCGGCGTTTTGAACAGATAGTTCACCGCGCGCTGATCCATCATGTCAGGCAGTACGCCCGCCGCTTTCTGATCTGCCGGCAATGTGATGAGCACGGTGCGGTCAAACGAATCCAGCGCGTGAATTTCAACATCCTTAATCCGCACGACTTTTCCCGGCGTCATCACTATGCAGCGCTCTGCCGGGACACCCCAGCTCATCCATAAATCTACGCAGGTTTGCGGGCCGATAAACGGCACGTCTGCGGCACAGTTTTGCATCACGGCCGCCGCCACGTTGACGTCAATATGGTCATTATGGTCATGCGTTGACAGAACGGCGTCGATCTCTCTGATGGCAAACGGATCCAGCACAAACGGCGTAGTACGCAGGTTGGGTTGAAGTTTCTGCACACCCGCCATGCGCTGCATCTGGTGGCCGGTTTTCATCAGCGGACTGCTGTGATTTTGCTTGCCCACGCCACACCAGAAGTCGACACAAATATTGGCGCCACCTTCTGATTTCAACCAGATACCGGTACAACCCAGCCACCACATGGCGAAGGTGCCCGGTTCGACGCGCTCCTGTTCTATCTCTTCGTTTAACCAGGTACCCCACTCAGGAAAGGTGCTGAGGATCCAGGACTCGCGGCTGATGGTTTCTACTTTGCTCATGGTCTTCCCTCGTCATGTATTGATGTGTCAATTAAATCACTAAAAATCATATTATGATTATATGTGATTTCTTTGTGAGGAAATTAGCACTGATTTTAGCGGCGAGCAATGGAAAAAAGAAGATAAAACACGCAAATAACGCTCCTGCAATATCACGATATTAGTGTGAAAAAGGGATATTATCGATGGGTAAAGTATTTATATGCATGAATTTATTGAGATAATTGTCTGGCGGTAAAAGAGGATTTCTGCAACGTTCAACGATAACTTGCGAGTGCGCTCACAAATAATCAAATTGAATCTTTTACTGATTGGCGGTGAGCATTAGAGTTTCAGCGTCCCTACATCGTTTGTGGCTAATGCAACAGGGTAAAAGCCTGGGCAGGTCTCTCGAAGGTTAACGGAGTGTTTTATGGAATTCCTCTACACCGTATTTACCGTATTTTTTAATCAGGTGATGACCAATGCACCGTTGTTGCTGGGTATCGTCACCATGTTGGGTTACATCCTGCTCAGGAAAAGCGCGAGTGTGATCATCAAAGGCACCATCAAAACCATTATCGGTTTTATGTTGCTGCAAGCGGGCTCCGGGATTTTGACCGGTACATTCAAGCCGGTAGTCGCCAAACTGTCTGAAGTCTACGGCATTAATGGTGCGATATCTGACACCTATGCCTCAATGATGGCAGCGGTTGAGCGCATGGGCGATGCCTATAGCTGGGTCGGTTACGCGGTGCTTATCGCACTTGGCCTCAATATTCTTTACGTCGTCTTTCGCCGTATCACGGGCATCCGCACCATCATGCTCACTGGCCACATTATGTTCCAGCAAGCCGGGCTGATTGCGGTGTTCTTCTACATCATGGGCTACCCGATGTGGACGACTATCTGGTCAACCGCGTTTCTGGTGTCGCTCTATTGGGGTATTACCTCCAACATGATGTACAAGCCGACGCAGTCCGTGACGGAAAACAGTGGTTTTTCCATCGGTCACCAGCAGCAGTTTGCCTCATGGATTGCTTACAAAGTCGCGCCTTATCTGGGCAAGAAAGAAGAGAGCGTGGAAGACCTTAAGCTGCCAGGGTGGCTAAATATTTTCCATGACAACATCGTCTCGACTGCCATCGTCATGACCATTTTCTTTGGCATTATTCTCTGCTCGTTCGGCCTTGATACCCTGCAACAGATGGCCGGTAAAACGCACTGGACCATTTACATCCTGCAAACCGGTCTGATGTTCGCCGTGGCCATTTTCATCATCATTCAGGGTGTGCGCATGTTTGTTGCCGAACTGACTGAAGCTTTTAACGGTATATCCCAGCGTTTAATCCCCGGTGCCGTTCTGGCTATCGACTGCGCGGCGATTTACAGCTTCGCCCCAAACGCCGTGGTGTGGGGCTTTATGTGGGGAACCATCGGCCAACTGATTGCCGTCGGCATTCTGGTTGCAATGGGATCCTCGATCATGATCATCCCCGGCTTCATCCCGATGTTCTTCTCCAACGCCACCATTGGCGTCTTTGCCAACCATTTCGGCGGCTGGCGCGCGGCGCTGAAGATCTGTCTGGTAATGGGTATGCTCGAAATTTTCGGCTGTGTCTGGGCCATCAAACTGACCGGCCTCAGCGCCTGGATGGGCATGGCGGACTGGTCAATTCTCGCGCCACCGATGATGCAGGGCTTCTTCAGCGTTGGTATGGCCTTTATGGGCGTCATCGTGGTCATTGCACTGCTTTATATGTTCTTTGCGGGGCGCACATTGCGCGCTGAAGAAGACGCTGACAAACAAGCGCTTAATCAATCCACTTCACACTAATCAACGAGGTTCCCATGACAGTACGAATTCTGGCGGTATGCGGTTGCGGGCAAGGCAGTTCGATGATCATGAAGATGAAAATTGGGCAGTTCCTGACGCAGGAAGGAGTAGATCACACCATGAACAGCTGCGCAGTCGGTGAGTATAAATCTGAGCTGGGCGGGGCGGACATTATTGTCGCTTCTACGCATGTGGCGGATGAGATCACCGTCAGTGGCAACAAATACGTGGTCGGCGTGCGCAATATGCTCTCTGCCGCTGACTTTGGCCCGAAGGTGATGGAAGTGATCAACGCACACTTTGCCAAAGACCTGAAGAAATAAGGAACGCCCATGAAACTGCGTGATTCTCTGGCTGAAAATCAGTCCATCCGCCTGAACGCGGAAGCAGAAACCTGGCAGGAAGCGGTGAAAATTGGCGTCGATTTACTGGTGGACGCCGGTGTGGTGGAACCCCGCTACTATCAGGCGATTTTGGATGGCGTTGAGCGCTTTGGCCCCTATTTCGTCATCGCGCCCGGCCTGGCCATGCCGCATGGCCGCCCGGAAGAGGGCGTTATCGAGACAGGCTTTGCTCTGGTAACGCTGAAAAAACCGCTGGTGTTTAACCATGAAGATAACGACCCGGTCGATATCCTGATCACGCTGGCAGCGGTTGACGCCAACGCTCATCAGGAGGTCGGCATAATGCAGGTGGTTAACCTGTTTGAAGATGAAGCGAACTTTGACCGGCTGCGCGCCTGCACTACGCCCCAGCAGGTACTGGATTTAATCGATCAGACGTCCGCTGCGGCGGCGCAATAACAGAGAAGGAATTCATTATGTCTTACTCATTACCGATGTTGCAGGTGGCGCTGGATAACCAGTCCATGGACGACGCCTACAAAACCACCCGCCTGATTGCCAGTGAAGTCGACATCATCGAAGTTGGCACCATTTTATGTGTTGCCGAAGGGGTGCGCGCGGTGCGTGACCTGAAAGCGCTCTACCCGGAAAAAATCGTGCTGGCGGATGCCAAAATCGCCGATGCCGGAAAAATCTTGTCGCGCATGTGCTTTGAAGCCAATGCGGACTGGGTGACGGTGATTTGCTGCGCTGACATCAACACCACCAAAGGTGCGCTGGAAGTGGCAAAAGAGTTTGGTGGCGACGTGCAGATTGAACTGACCGGTTACTGGACCTGGGAACAGGCCAAAGAGTGGCACGACGCGGGCATCCAGCAGGTGGTTTATCACCGCAGCCGCGATGCGCAGGCCGCCGGGGTTGCATGGAGTGATGCTGACATTACCGCCATCAAACGCCTCTCCGGCATGGGGTTCAAGGTGACCATCACCGGGGGTCTGGCGCTGGAAGATTTGCCGCTGTTTAAAGATATTCCTGTTCATGTATTTATCGCTGGTCGCAGCATTCGCGATGCCAAAGATCCGGTGGACGCTGCCCGTCAGTTTAAAAAATCAATCAGCCAGCTCTGGGGCTAAGGACAGCGCAATGATGCATAAAGCCGTGCCGCTTGGGATCTATGAAAAAGCCCTGCCTGCGGGTGAAGACTGGTTTGAACGTCTGAGTCTGGCGAAAGAGCTGGGTTTTGATTTCGTCGAAATGTCAGTTGATGAGAGCGATCACCGACTGGCACGGCTTGACTGGAGCCGCGAACAGCGGATGGCGGTGGTCGACGCCGTCGCCCGTACCGGGATTCGTATCCCGTCGATGTGCCTCAGTGCGCACCGTCGCTTCCCGCTCGGTTCAGAAGATGAAAAAACCCGCGCGCAGGGGTTAGAGATCATGCGTAAAGCCATCGTGCTGGCACAGGATCTCGGTATCCGGGTTATTCAGCTGGCGGGGTACGACGTCTATTATCAGGACGCGAACGACCATACCCGAGAACGTTTTCGCAATGGGTTACAGGAATCCGTCGAAATGGCCAGCCGCGCGCAGGTGACGTTGGCGATGGAAATCATGGACTATCCGCTAATGAACTCGATCAGTAAGGCGTTAGGTTACGCGCACTATCTCAACAACCCATGGTTCCAGCTCTATCCTGATATCGGCAATCTCTCAGCCTGGGACAATGACGTACAGATGGAACTGGCCAGCGGGGCCGGGCATATCGTTGCAGTACATGTCAAAGATACTCAACCCGGCGTGTTTAAAAACGTCCCGTTCGGCAGTGGCGTGGTGGAATTCGAACGTTGCTTCAGCACGCTGCTCAACAGCGGTTATCGTGGACCTTATCTTATTGAGATGTGGAGCGAGAGCGCTGTGGATCCGCTAAAAGAAGTACGCGAAGCCCGCGCCTGGGTGATAGATAAAATGCAGAGAGCCGGGCTGAACATGGGGGAATCGGTATGTTAGAGCAGCTCAAACAGCAGGTTTTTGCCGCCAATATGGCCCTGCCGGCGCGAGGATTAGTGACCTTCACCTGGGGAAACGTCAGTGGCATCGACAGAACTTCCGGGTTGGTGGTCATTAAACCCAGCGGTGTGGAGTACGATGTCATGGCCGCTGATGACATGGTCGTGGTTAACCCGCGGGGCGAGGTGGTGGAGGGGCACTTCAAACCTTCGTCCGATACGGCAACTCACCTTGAACTCTATGCCAGGTTCCCCGAGCTTGGCGGTATTGTGCATACCCATTCGACTTATGCCACGTCCTGGGCGCAGGCTGGCGTGTCGATCCCGGCGCTGGGCACCACTCATGCAGACTATTTCGCGGGAGCGATTCCCTGCACTCGGCCATTGAGCAGGCAGGAGGTAGCGGGGCAGTATGAACTGGAAACCGGCAAGGCGATCGCCGAAACGCTGGGCGATACGGATCCGCTGCATATGCCGGGAATTTTGGTGTCACAGCACGGGCCCTTCTGTTGGGGAAGTTCGCCGGAACTGGCAGTACACAACGCCGTGGTACTGGAAGAAGTGGCGAAAATGGCCTGGATCACCGGAACGCTGAACCGGCAGATGTCGCCGATGGACAGTTATCTGCTGAACAAACATTTCACCCGCAAACATGGGCCGGATGCCTATTACGGGCAGAAATAGCCGCAACATCATTAATATTTTTACCCAGAAGATTTCAAGTTGCATTGCGGCGGCAAGAGAGCGAATCCCGATGAGCTTACTCAAGTAAGTGATTATTAGGCCCATTAATGGGCCTAACCCCTTCGGGGCCGCTGCTAGAAGCGTTCAAATCTACTTACAGCAGATTTGTCGGGTGAGTGACGCAGCCAACAACGATGCGACTTGAAAGATAACGGGTATATCGACAGATTCCCGAGCTCATCACGTTCACATGATGAGCTTTTTTGCCTCATAGGGTTTATACCTATAAGTGATCACAGATCACGCTTTGATCCCCAAATAAAGCTAAAACAGACTTCTTCTCCCGGTTGATTAATGAAAAGGAAAGAGCTGCCTTATGACCAAACCTACTCTTAAGCATGATGTTTTTTTGGCCGCGTTAACCCGCCAGTGGCAAGCGTTTGGACTCACTTCAGCCTGGGATATGACCCGGCACCAGTGGTGGCACGCCATCAGCGCTGCCGTGGCTGAACAGCTGCCGCCGCAAAACGATACCGTCCCTGCCAGCAAGAAACGGCAGAAAATTCATCGGCATGTGAATTATATTTCAATGGAGTTTTTGGTCGGCCGTCTGACAGGTAACAACCTCATTAATCTGGGCTGGTATGAGAAAATTGCCAGTTCGCTCGAGCAGTTTGATATCAACTTGACTGACTTGCTGGAAGAAGAAATTGACCCGGCATTGGGAAACGGCGGGCTGGGCAGGCTGGCTGCCTGCTACCTCGATGCGATGGCATCGGTCGGGCAACTGGCCATCGGCTACGGTTTGAATTATCAGTACGGCCTGTTCCGTCAACGTTTTGTTGACGGGCATCAGAAAGAGTCGCCGGATGACTGGCACCGCAGTGAATACCCTTGGTTTCGCCACAACAATTCGCTGGCGGTCAGCGTGGGTATCGGCGGCAAAGTAGTGAAAAATGACAACGGAACGGTGCGCTGGGAGCCAGAGTTTACCCTACGCGGTGAAGCCTGGGATCTTCCGGTGCTCGGCTATCGCAACGGTGTGACTCAGCCGTTGCGTCTTTGGGAAGCCACCCATCCACATCCTTTTGACTTAGAGAAGTTTAACGACGGCGAATTTCTCAAAGCGGAGCAGCAGGGCATCGACGCCGCGAAGCTGACTAAAGTGCTTTACCCGAATGACAACCATCAGGCAGGTAAACGCCTGCGCCTGATGCAGCAATATTTCCAGTGCGCCTGCTCGGTGGCCGATATCCTGCGCCGCCACCACTTCCTCGGGCGTAAGATTTCTGAATTGCCGGACTACGAGGTGATTCAACTTAATGACACCCATCCGACCATCGCCATTCCTGAAATGCTGCGCGTCCTGCTCGATGAGCATCAGATGAGCTGGAAAGATGCCTGGCACATTACCAGCCGCACCTTTGCTTACACCAACCACACGCTGATGCCTGAGGCGTTGGAAACCTGGGACGAAAAACTAGTGCGCAGCCTGCTACCGCGCCACTTCCAGATAATCAAACAGATTAATGCCAACTTTAAGAAACAGGTCAGTAACGTGTGGCCCGGTGATGAAGCCGTCTGGGCCAAACTGGCGGTGCACCATGACAAACAGGTGCGCATGGCTAATCTGTGCGTGGTGGCTGGTTTTGCAGTCAACGGCGTGGCTGCGCTGCATTCTGACCTAGTGGTTAAAGACCTGTTCCCTGAATATCACCAGCTATGGCCGGAGAAGTTCCACAACGTCACCAACGGCATCACGCCGCGCCGCTGGATTAAACAGTGTAATCCGGCGCTGTCAGCGCTGATTGATGAACGCCTGAAAACTGACAGTTGGGTGACAAATCTCGACCTGCTGAAAGGGTTGGAAAGCGGCGTTAAAGACAAAAAATTCTGCAAACATTACCGCAAAATCAAGCATGAGAATAAAGTGAGGCTGGCAGAGTACGTCTGGCACCGCATGGGAATCAAGCTCAACCCCGAGGCCATCTTTGATGTGCAGATCAAACGCCTGCACGAATACAAACGCCAGCATCTCAACCTGCTGCATATTCTCTCGCTCTACCGGCAACTGCGCGATAACCCGAAACTGGACATCCTGCCGCGCGTATTTCTGTTCGGGGCCAAAGCTGCACCGGGCTACTATCTGGCGAAAAATATTATCTATGCGATCAATCTGGTCGCGGAGAAGATCAACAACGATCCGATCGTCGGCGATCGCCTCAAAGTGGTGTTCATTCCAGACTATTCGGTATCTGTCGCGGAATTGATGATCCCGGCGGCTTACGTGTCAGAGCAAATTTCTACCGCCGGAAAAGAGGCCTCAGGTACCGGCAACATGAAACTGGCGCTGAATGGTGCGCTGACTATCGGTACCCTTGACGGCGCGAATGTGGAAATCGCCGAACAGGTCGGTGACGAAAACATCTTTATCTTTGGGCTGGACGTTGATGGCGTCAAAGCACTGCAAAAGAAAGGCTATAAACCGCAAAGCGTGGTGAAAAAAGATAAACACCTGAAAGCCATTTTGGATGAACTGGCCAGCGGCTTTTTTAGTCACGGCGACAAGCATGCCTTCGATCTGATGCTCAACAGCTTCAAAGAGGGCGGTGACCCGTATTTGGTGCTGGCCGACTTCGCCGCCTACTGCGAGGCACAGAGAAAAGTGGATGCGCTGTACCGCGACGCCGAGGAATGGACGCGCCGGGCGATACTCAATACCGCCCGCGTCGGGATGTTCAGCGCAGACCGTTCTATCCGCGATTATCAGCAGCGCATCTGGCAGGCAAAACGTTAGGAGCAGGCATGGAGGGCAAGCAACTCGAACTGGCAGCACAGCAGGCAGGGATTGTAGACAGTTTTATTAACATGCGTGATGAGGTGCAGTCGGTTTCTGACGACACCAAACAGGCGCTGTTGGCGGCAATGGGGCGCGGGGAGAATCATCAGGAAGAGGCCCTGCCGCTACCCTTCGTGCAGGTATTTTATCAGGGCGCACCGGGGGTGCTTACGCCGCAGGGCGGTCAGTCATTCCGTTGGCAACTGACGCAGGAAAACGGCGATCGTACCGAAGGGACGTTGGCCAGTGGGGCGACACTGCGGCTACCCGCGGAGTTACCGGTGGGTTACCACCATCTGACCCTGAACTGGGGTAAAAATACGTGTGGATGCCGCATTATTATTGCGCCGCGCCGCTGCTATGAACCGCCTCAGCTGCTGGCGGGGGAGAAGTTGTGGGGCGCGACTGTCCAGCTTTACACTCTGCGCTCTGAGCATAACTGGGGCGTTGGCGATTTTGGCGATCTAAAGCGAATGGTAGAAGAAGTCGGTAAGCGCGGCGGGGCCTTTGTTGGCCTCAACCCGATTCACGCGCTTTATCCGGCCAACCCGCTGAGTGCCAGCCCTTACAGCCCGTCGTCACGCCGCTGGCTGAACGTCACCTACATCGACGTCAATCAGGTGGAGGAGTTTGTACGCAGTGAGGAGGCTCAGCGCTGGTGGCAGTTACCCGTCACCCGCGACGCGCTGCATCAGGCGCGAAGCGTGGAGTATGTGGATTATCCGCAGGTGATGAAGTTAAAGCTGGAAGCGCTCAATCTGGCGTGGAAAATGTTTTGCGATGTCCCCGAAGCCAGCCAGCGCAAGCGAGACTTTCGCCGCTTTGTGCATCTTGGCGGTGACAGCCTGCGTCAGCAGGGCATGTTCGACGCACTGCATGTCCATCTGCGCGACCTCGATTTAGGCCTGTGGGGCTGGCCGGTCTGGCCAGAACCCTACCGTGATATTCATAGCCCGGACGTGGCAGAATTTTGCGAACGCTATGCCGACGAAATTGAATTCTATCTGTGGTTACAGTGGCTGGCGCATGTGCAGTTTTCTGACTGTTATCAGACTAGCGTTGCGCTGGGGATGCCGCTCGGACTTTACCGGGATCTGGCCGTTGGCGTGGCAGAAGGGGGGGCGGAAACCTGGTCGGACACGGCGCTCTATTGCCTGAAGGCGACTATCGGAGCTCCGCCGGATATTCTCGGTCCACAAGGGCAGAACTGGGGGCTTCCACCTATTGATCCACATGTGATGAAAGAGCGCGCCTATCAGCCGTTTATCGATTTGCTGCGGGCCAATATGGCGGAGTGCGGTGCGCTGCGCATCGACCATGTGATGGGACTGATGCGCCTGTGGTGGATACCGGCGCATGAACATGCGGGTAAAGGCGCTTACGTCCGTTACCCCCTCGACGATTTGCTCGGCGTGCTGGCGCTGGAGAGTCAGCGGCATCAATGCATGGTGATTGGTGAAGATCTTGGCACGGTGCCTAAAGAGATTGTTGCCAGCCTGCATGAGAGCGGTGTTTATTCCTACAAAGTGCTCTATTTTGAGCAGGAAAAAAAGGGTGTTTACCGTGCACCACAAGACTATGTCGTGCAGGCGATGGCCACGGTCACGACCCACGATTTACCGACGCTGCGTGGGTACTGGGAGGCAGGGGATTTAACGCTCGGCGAGACGCTGGGCATTTACCCTGACCCGACTGTGCTGGCTGCCCTGCGCGGTGAGCGGCAAGCCAGCAAGCAGGCGCTGCTTGATGCGCTGCACCGGCACGGTTGCGTGGCAAAAAGCGTCGGGCATCAGGCTGATAAAATGGCGATGACACCTGCGCTCAACCGTGGCTTGCAACGCTATCTGGCTGACAGCGCCAGCGCCTTGCTCGGCCTGCAACCGGAAGACTGGCTGGATATGGCGACGCCGGTGAATGTACCTGGCACGAATACTGAATATCCCAACTGGCAGCGTAAATTAATTCGAAGCCTTGATGAGATGTTCAGTGACGACTGGATAAACCGGTTGATTAAGGATTTGGACCGCAGAAGAAAGGGCTGAATGAACCATAAAAAAAGCACCCGGTTAGACGGGTGCTTTTTGCATTCAAGCCAATCAAGGTTTGATCAGTAGAATGAGTGCTCGCCGCGCTGATGCTCGGTGAGGTCACGGACGCCTTTCAGCTCCGGGAAGTTTTTCAGCAGGTCTTTTTCGATGCCGTCTTTCAGGGTGACATCGATCATGGAACAACCGTTACAACCGCCGCCGAATTGCAGGATGGCGATGCCGTCATCGGTGATTTCCATCAATGACACGCGGCCGCCGTGGCTGGCCAACTGCGGGTTGATTTGTGACTGCAGCTGATATTCAACGCGTTCCATCAGTGGGGCATCGTCAGCCACTTTACGCATTTTGGCGTTAGGCGCTTTCAGGGTCAGCTGCGAACCCAGCTGGTCAGTAACAAAGTCGATTTCGGCATCAGCCAGATATGGCTTGCTCAATTCGTCGATGAACGCAGAAAGCTTCTCGAATTTCAGTTCAGTATCAGTAGCTTCCACCGCGTCAGGTGGACAATAAGAGACACCGCATTCGGCGGTAGGCGTACCGGGGTTAATCACGAATACGCGGATCTGGGTGCCTTCTTCCTGGTTTGCCAGCAATTTGGCAAAGTGCTCTTGGGCAGCATCGGTAATAAGGATCATAGTATTGGCTCAATAGTTGACTGCTTCAGTTGGTTATAATACGCCCTTTGCTTTTGCCCGTCATCTTTCAAGTGGCCACGGTGTTAGCAGTGTGTGCTCAACGCTACAGGGTCCGGCAGATACACCAGATCTGTAGTGATGCAACCCCCTGATTGCGCAGAATTTTACTGATTTCACGCAGCGTACTGCCGGTGGTGACCACATCATCAATCAAGGCGACGTGTTTTCCGCGAAAGTCTTCTTCGCACCGGAATGCCTTACGTAAATTCAGTTTTCGGGCCGCCTCGGACAGCCTCTGCTGTGCTGGCGTCGAGCGGATGCGGCGCAGGGCCTGCGGGCGGTACTGGCAGTTCAACCAGCGTGCCAGCGGTTGGGCCAGTAATTCGCTTTGATTATATCCACGGGTCAAATAACGTCGTCGGTGTAACGGTACGCTGAGCACAATATCGGGGCGCACCACGTTTCCGGCACGAAAGCGCGTGAGCCAGCGCAGCAGCAGCAAACGCGCCAGCGTGACGGCCAGCTCCGGCTGACGGGAAAACTTCAGCCGCATCACCAGCCCGCTCAGCGGAGGCAGGTAATCAGTGGTATAAATCATCACCTCCCACGGTGGTGGCTTATGCAGGCAGCGGCCGCAGTCTAAGGTCTCGCTGGCGCTGGGTAAGCCGCAACGCGGGCAACAGGATGGCGGCGGTGGCAGGCTTTTAACGCACAGGCTGCAAATACCGTGTCGGGCAAGATGTAACGGCTGTTGGCATAGCCAGCAAAGGCCACGAATTGTTATCCTTAACGGCATCTTTATCACCTCCCTAATTTGTGAAATCAAACGGACATTACCTTATGAATAGGCTCTACTGGCAGACCTTTGGTGAAGGAGATCGCGATCTTGTGCTGCTGCACGGATGGGGATTGAACGCAGAGGTGTGGCGTTACATTGCGGCCAGACTTGCGCCGCATTTCCGGCTGCATCTGGTGGATTTACCGGGCTATGGGCGCAGCCAGGATTTTGGCCCGATGAGCCTCGAAGAGATGGCCGATATTGTTCTTGCTGCAGCGCCTGAAAAAGCAGCCTGGCTGGGCTGGTCGCTTGGCGGGTTGGTCGCCAGCCAGATTGCCCTGGTGGCCCCAGATCGTGTTGATGCGCTGATCACCGTGGCTTCGTCGCCCTGCTTTGCGGCACAGGATGAGTGGCCGGGTATCCGCCCGGAAGTTCTGCACGGGTTTGAGCATCAGCTGAGCGAAGATTTCCAGCGCACCGTCGAGCGCTTTCTGGCACTGCAAACGCTGGGCAGCGAGAGTGCCCGTCAGGACGCGCGTATGTTGAAAGCGGTGGTGCTCGATCAACCGATGCCAGCGGTAGAGGTACTGAACGGTGGGCTCGAGATATTGCGGCACGTCGATTTACGTCAGCCAATGCGCCAGCTGACAATGCCTTTTCTGCGTATTTATGGCGCGCTGGATGGCCTGGTGCCGCGCAGGGTAGCCGGTTTACTCGACATCATTTGGCCAGACTCCAGCTCGCGGGTGATGGAAAAAGCCGCACATGCGCCTTTTGTGTCTCACCCTGATGCCTTTTGTGAAGAAATTATGCGGTTCATGGTCACAAATTGAAATGTAATGTAATTATTTTGCACATTTTGGCTGGCTAATTTTGAGAAGTGATTAATACTGAAGAGGATAATACCGCTTAGTGACTGAATGGCTGCGTTCCGGCTATTGCGATCAAAGACGCGCTTCTGGGGAAACTTTGGTGTTAGACCGGGAAGGTTCACGCCAGCGCGGGTTTCACTGGCGTTATTATCGCGGGAGTTTCATTAATAATAATCACTCTTTAGAGGTAACTTCATGAAATCTTATAAAATTATGGCAGCGGCATTAGTGGCAGGCTTATTTTCAATGAGCGCAATGTCAGCAGAAATGATCACCAAAGAAGTCGCGAAAGAAAAAGGCTACACACTTATCGGTACCGTAAGTACTACCGGCCAATACACCGCGCCAATGGATGCTAAAGAAGAGCTGTCCAAATTGGCTGACGAAAAAGGCGGTAAGTACTACGTGATTATTGCTGGCCAAGAGAAGAAAAAGATCAGCGCTACGGCTGAAGTTTTCAAATAAGAACAATATCCACGGATATCTGTGGGTAAAAGAAGAGGGATGCCTGATGGCGTCCCTTTTTTATGTTCTTTTTTATGTCCTTTTTGTGCACTGGATTGTTTTACCCATTCATAACCTGCTGTTTTAAATAATATGTTTTTAATCGTTACTCTAAGGGTAACGGTCGACTCCTGCGCTTGATTGATGCTGCATCATCCCCTTCCTACACTTAATGGACTCATTATCCGACGCATTTACGATGCACCGCCACTTGCCAGAGCGCACGCTGCCCGGCAAGTTAACCCAGGGAGGTTCAGGCATGACGCAACATCCGCAGTCCACCAGAGCTTGGGACACCCGCCGCAGTGAGAAACAGCGGCGGATTGAGAGTGTCCGGGCCGTGGCTCAGGGCAAAGTGTTACCCACCGATCAGATTATCCCCATTCTTGAAACGCTAATTGCCCCCGGCGACCGGGTGGTGATGGAAGGGAATAATCAGAAACAGGCCGATTTTCTTTCCCGTTCGCTGGCTAAGGTTAACCCGGAAAAACTTCACGATTTGCATATGATCATGCCGAGCGTCAGCCGCGCCGAGCATCTTGATCTTTTTGAGCGCGGTATCGCTCGCAAACTCGATTTCGCCTTCTCTGGTCCGCAAAGCCTGCGCATCGCGCAGCTGCTGGAAGACGGGCAGATGGAGATCGGTGCGATTCATACCTATATCGAGCTCTATTCCCGCCTCTACGTCGATTTAGTGCCCAATATTGCGCTGATCGCCGGTTTCAAAGCTGACCGCAAAGGCAATCTTTATACCGGCGCGAGCACCGAAGATACACCTGCGCTGGTGGAAGCCGCTGCCTTCAAAAACGGCATCGTTATCGCTCAGGTTAATGAACTGGTCGAGGAGGGCTGCGACCTGCCGCGTGTGGATATTCCCGGTGACTGGATTGATTTCGTGGTGGTGGCCGACCGCCCATTCTTTATTGAACCGCTGTTCACCCGCGACCCACGCCTGATCAAACCCGTACATGTTCTGATGGCGATGATGGCGATCAAGGGCATTTACGCTAAACACAACGTGCAGTCACTCAACCACGGTATTGGTTTTAACACCGCGGCTATCGAACTGCTGTTGCCCACCTATGGCGAACAGCTCGGGCTGCGCGGAAAAATCTGTAAACACTGGACGCTGAACCCGCACCCGACGCTGATCCCGGCCATTGAAAGCGGCTGGGTCGATACCGTGCACTGTTTCGGCGGTGAACTGGGGATGGAAGAGTATATCCGCGCCCGTCCGGATGTGTTCTTCACCGGCTCAGACGGCTCGATGCGCTCCAATCGCGCCTTCTGCCAGATGGCCGGTCAGTACGCGGTCGACATGTTTATCGGTTCAACCCTGCAAGTGGATGGGTTGGCGAACTCCTCAACGGTAACCCGTGGCCGTCTGGCCGGTTTTGGTGGTGCGCCCAATATGGGCCATGACCCGCATGGTCGCCGACATGCGACCCCGGCCTGGCTGGACATGATTGAAGAGCCAGATCCGCTGGCTCGCGGTAAAAAGCTGGTGGTGCAGATGGTGGAAACCTATCAGGCCGGTGGCAAACCGACCTTCGTGGAGAAACTTGAAGCAGTAGACGTGGGCATAGAGTCCGGTATGCCGCTGGCGCCGGTGATGATTTACGGCGACGACGTGACGCACGTGCTGACCGAAGAGGGTATTGCCTATCTGCACCGGGCTCGAACGCTTGAAGAGCGCCGCGCGATGGTCGCCGCGGTGGCGGGTATCACGGATATCGGACTGGGCGTGGACGCCAAACGCGTTGCCGAACTGCGCCGTCAGGAGCTGGTGGTCTTCCCTGAAGATATGGGAATTCGCCGCACCGACGCCACCCGTTCGCTGCTGGCGGCGGGCAGCGTCAGTGATTTGGTCGACTGGTCCGGCGGCTTGTATAACCCGCCTGCGAAATTCCGGAGCTGGTGATGACGATGCCGCAGATTTTATCGGTCAGGGGCGAAAGTGCCGCTGAACAGCTGGCCGCAGGGCTGGCACACCAGGCGACGCAGGCGCTGATCGATGAAGCGCGGCTCAGCCCGAAACCAGGTCTGGTGGACAGCCGGGGTTCCGGTGCCCATCAGGATCTGACGCTGGCGCTGATGGAGCGTTCGGCGCACAGCCTGGCCTCCACCTTCCATGCTCTGGCGTTGCACAGCTTTCAGCGTCCGGCGGATGTCGCGCTGCGTCAGGAAGTGGGGCGTCTGGGTCGTGATGGGGAAGCCCTGATGATGGAAGCCACCGGCGGAGTGAATACTCACCGGGGCGCTATCTGGGCGATGGGGCTGCTGGTCAGCGCCGTCGCGATGCAACCTGAAACTGTCAGCCCGCAGGCCATCGCTAAACGGGCGGCAAAACTGGCGGCACTGCCGGATGCGTTCAGTCCGAAAAGCTTTAGCAAGGGTTCTCACGCGGTTCAGCGCTATCAAGTGCCAGGCGCGCGGGAAGAGGCGCAGGGCGGTTTTCCACACATTCTCGAACTCGCCTTGCCACAGCTTCGCAACAGCCGTCAGGCAGGAGCGACGGAAAGTCAGTCTCAGCTCAATGCGCTGCTGGCCGTAATGACCCGGCTGACGGATACCTGCGTGCTGTCCCGTGGCGGCCTGCCCGCTTTACTGGCGATGCATGCCGGTTCCCGCGCGGTGCTGAAAGCGGGGGGCACGCAAACCGCCGCCGGACGCAAACATCTGCAGGCGCTGGAAAACCGCATGCTGAGCGACAACGCCTCACCCGGCGGTGCAGCGGATTTACTGGCCGCCACGCTGTTTCTCGATCGCGTCTCTCTGGCGTGACCGGCACGATTATTAACATCATGATTTGTATAAAGAGGTGTTATGGAACGTTTTGAATTTACTTATCCGGCGCAAACGCCGCTGACCGGACGCGCGCAGGCTGGCGTGGTTGGATCCGGCGATTTAGAAGCGCTGTATGAACCGAAAAGTGGTGCTGCGCTGCGCGTCACCGTCACGACCTCTGTCGATGGCAGCCACACTTTGTGGCAACGTTTTTTCGACCGTCTGAGTCAACTGCGTGAACTGCCCGCTGGCCAGCTCGACATCAACGACTTTGGCGCAACGCCGGGCGTAGCACGCCTGCGGATTGAACAGGTATTTGAGGAGGCAGGTTATGCCAACTGATCAAAGCTTTATCGAGTTGAATGCCCGCCAGCGTGCGCGCAATCTGCTCGATGCGGGCACCTTTCGCGAGTTACTGGGACCATTCGAACGCATCATGTCACCGTGGCTGGAACCGCAGGGCATCGTGCCGCAGACCGACGACGGCATGGTCGTCGCCAAGGGCACCCTACAAGGCCAGCCCGCGGTGGTTGTGGCTATCGAAGGGGCCTTTCAGGGCGGCAGCATGGGGGAAGTCTCCGGGGCGAAAATGGCCGCCGCGTTAGAGCTGGCCGCAGAAGATAACCGCAACGGCATCCCGACCCAGGCCGTGCTGTTGCTGGAAACCGGTGGTGTACGTTTGCAGGAGGCGAATCTCGGCCTGGCTGCTATCGCCGATATTCACGCCGCCATTGTAGATTTACGCCGCTATACACCGGTGATTGGCGTGGTAGCCGGGACAGTCGGCTGTTTCGGCGGCATGTCCATTGCCGCTGCGCTGTGCAGCTACCTCATCGTAACCCGCGAAGCGCGCCTTGGCTTGAACGGCCCACAGGTTATCGAGCAGGAAGCGGGCATCGAAGAGTATGACTCCCGCGATCGGCCGTTTATCTGGAGCATGACCGGCGGTGACGTGCGTTATCACAGCGGCTTTGTCGACGCGCTGGTGAAAGATTCCCTGAGCGAAGTGAAAAATAACCTGCTGGCGTTTATCGCCAAAGGCGTTCCGATGCAGCATCGTTCCGATAAATTCGACTATTACCTGCCGAAGCTCACCGGCTTTGATACGGCTCAACAGGCCAGCCGTGACATTACGCAAGAGCTGTTTAACCGGGAGGACCTCGTATGAGCACGCTGGAAAATTTTGCTAAAAATGCCGTCAGCCTTGGCGATTACTGGTTTGCGGAACTCACCAAGGACGCCACGCCGTTAACCGGGCTGTGCCCATCGGTGAAAGCGGCAGACGGAAAAATGAACGATCAGGCCGTGCGGTATATCGCCGTCGTGCCGGATAAAAATAATCACTATCCACGGGCCGCAGGGGGAGAAGTCGGTCTGCTCGAAGGCTGGACGCTGGCGAAAGTAGTCAGTCAGACCGTGGCCGAAGATGCTGGCAAAGCGATCAAACGGGCAATTGTGGCGGTGATCGACGTACCGAGCCAGGCCTATGGCCGTCGTGAAGAGGCTTTCGGTATTCATCAGGCACTGGCCGGTGCCGCGGGAGCTTATGCCAATGCGCGTCTGGCCGGGCATCCGGTGATCGGGCTGATTGTCGGCAAAGCCATGTCGGGCGCGTTTCTGGCGCATGGCTATCAGGCTAACAAGCTCATCGCTTTCAATAACCCGGACGTGATGATCCACGCGATGGGCAAAGAGTCTGCGGCGCGTATTACGCTGCGTTCGGTCGAGGCGCTGGAGAAACTGGCGGCCACCATCCCGCCGATGGCCTACGACATCGAAAACTACGCAACTCTCGGTCTGTTGGCGCAGCTGATGGATATCGGCAATCCCGACAGTGCAACGCCCGACGATATCGTCAACGTGCAGTCGGCGTTGTGGAACAACATTCTCGATGCCCGCACAGAGGGTGTCGGCCTTAAAAATCGCTTAGGCGCAGACAACCGCGCCAGTTCGCAACTTGTCCGCGAACGTATGCGCCAGGAGTGGTAATCCCTTAACTTTTCAGTCTTTCAGCCGGTAAAGGCACCTGCATACAGCGAGAGGCGGCATCTGCATACAGCGTGCCGCCTCCGACTGGAATGAATAAAAAAACATCGTAACCGGCGGGCTGGGTAATTCATTTTTATTTACCTCAGGTACATCGCTATGACTTATGTAATTTTGCACGCGCTCGCCCCGATTTTCGTCATCATGCTGCTCGGTTATTTTGCCGGGAAAGCCAAAATGGTGGATAACAAAAACGTCTCGCTGCTGAACGTGTTTGTGATGGATTTTGCTTTGCCCGCCACGCTGTTTGCCGCGACGGTACAGACGCCATGGGCCGGGATTGTCGAACAGACGCCGCTGATTGTGGTGCTGGTTCTGGCGATGTGGATAACCTATGCGGCGATTTATTTCACCTGCACGCGGGTATTCCACAAGTCACCGCAGGACGCCGCTGTGCTGACGCTGACCGTGGCGTTGCCAAACTATGCGGCACTCGGTTTGCCGATTTTGGGCAGCGTGCTCGGGGAGTCTTCCACCACCTCGCTGTCGGTGGCGGTGGCCATTGCCTGTGGCTCGGTACTGATGACGCCGTTCTGTCTGTTGATCCTCGAGCGCGAAAAAGCGCGTCTTGGCGGTGAAGGTCAGGGCTCTTCGCTGGCGCTGCTGCCGGTACTCATGTGGCGTTCAGTGAAAAAACCGATTGTCTGGGGCCCGCTGTTGGGGGTAGTACTGTCAGCGATTGGCATCAAAATGCCTGAAATTGTGCTGGCCTCGATCAAACCGTTGGGCCTCTCAGCCACGGCATCGGCGCTGTTTTTGACCGGGGTGATCCTGTCGGCACGTCAATTAAAAATCAACGGCCCGGTACTGGTCTCCTGCGTAGCGAAAAACCTGATCCAGCCGTTTATTGCCTGGGGTCTGGTGCTGGCCTTTGGCCTTAGCGGCCAAATGGCAGTGACGGCTATTCTGATGATTGCGCTGTCAGCCGGTTTCTTCGGGATCGTGTTCGGCAACCGTTTCGGCGTTCAGTCGCCAGATGCAGAAGCGTCGCTGTTGATCAGTTCCGTGTTGTGTATCATTACGTTACCGCTGTTTATAACACTGACCGCTTCACTGCACTGATGAATAAGGAACCGTAACGATGAGTCTGCCGCGTGCCCATGACCTGATTTGGATTGCCGACCGTACTTTGCTGGAAAACGACCAGGGCTTACCCGACTGGGTGAGCAACTGGCGGCCACATCTGCCGCTGGTGGTGCGTCGTGACCGGCGCGACGATGGCGCTATCCCGGTCGGGATACGCGGTATGACCAAGATTCAGCGCGCCGCCGCTTGGGTAAAACCCGAAGACGTGCTGCGCATGGTGACGCCAGAATCGCTGGTGGCCGATCCCGTGACGCTGCTGCATTCACGCTTTATCTCCCTGCAACCCATGCAGGCTCTGATCACTCTCGCCAGCCTGAAACTGCCGTGGCAATGGGGTGTGACCGGTAGCTGTGCCTATGCCATGGTCAGTGATATTCCGGTGATGCACGCCGAGAGCGACCTCGATTTACTCATCCGCTGTGACGAACCGGTGGACTCCATTGAATTTTCCGCCTTCCATACTCAACTTGAAGAGATGCCTTGCCGTGTCGATGTGCAAATCTCCACGCCGCAGGGTGGTTTCTCGTTGACGGAATGGCTGCGCGGCGGGGAATTTATGCTGAAAACTGACTCAGGTCCGGTTCTGGTCACTGACCCGTGGAGCCAGCCTGCAGTCTGAGGAGTGTTATGAACATCCTGTTTACCTTCCCCGGTCAGGGCCCTCAGGTGCCGGATATGCTGCACTGCCTGCCAGAAAATTCCCTTACTCAGGATCTTCTTACCGGGGCCAGCACCGCGCTGGGCTCGGACGTTTTACTGCTCGACAGCGCCGATGCTTTACGCTCGACCCGTGCGGTGCAGCTGTGCCTGCTGATAGCCGGTGTTGTCTGGGCAAAGCAGCTGGAAGCCGAAGGCGCACAGCCCGATTTTTGCAGCGGACTGTCGATTGGTGCATTTCCAGCGGCGGTGATAGCGGGTGCTTTGCGCTTTGACGATGCCGTACGGCTGGTGGCATTGCGCGGGGAATTGATGCAGCAGGCCTACCCGCAAGGGTACGGTTTGTCGGCCATCACCGGGCTGAGTCAGAGTAAGGTTTCCGCGCTGCTGGGGCAGGTGAATGGCCCGCAGACGCCGGTCTATCTGGCCAATATCAATGCCGAAGATCAGATGGTGATTGCTGGCAGCGACGTTGCCATGCACCAGGTGCTCACTTTAGCCAAAGCGCAGGGTGCGCAGAAAACTCACCGGCTGGCGGTCAGCGTACCTTCCCACTGCGCGTTGTTGGATGCCCCCGCCGCGAAACTGGTTAACGCCTTTGCCTCTGTCACCTTGCAGCACCCAACCCGAGGCTATCTCAGTGGCACCAGCGGCCGGGTTTACTGGCAGCCTGAGAAAATTGCTGACGATCTGGCAATGAACATGGCGCGCACCGTGAACTGGCGCGACGCGATGGTGGCGGCGTATCAGCGTGATGTGCGTCTGGCGATAGAAATGCCGCCGGGTAGCGTCCTGACCGGTTTGACCCGACGCGCGATGGAGCAGGGCGAAGCGCTGTCTCTATGTCAGTCTGGTCTTCAGGTTGCGAGGACTCTCGCCATGCGGTTAAGGGAAAAGGAAAACGTTATAGAGTAGTTCCCGGCTTACCTAACGCATACATTCTGCACTCAGCGGCCAGAGCCAACAGGTTCGGGTCCCGCTCACGGCTATGTGGATAGACCAGCGCGATGGTCTGGCGCATCTGGTAGGGCTCGGCCAGTGGGATCAGGCGCACGGTGTTTTCATATACGCCTTTCATGCGACCAGGAATTAACGTATAGCCCACGCCAGCTTGCACTAAGCTCAGCATCGAGAAAATATCGTTCACCCGGGTGACAATGTCCGGGTCGAATCCCGCGACCTGAAAAGCTTCCTGGAAACCGTGATAGGTGGCAAATCCTTCCGCCAATGCCACAAACTTCGCCTGCCGGAAATCACGTAAATCGGCGGTGCCTTCTGTGGCCAGTTCCGAGCTGGCAGGAGCGGCAAGAAAAATATCATCCTGAAATAACGGGATCTGATCGTAGCGCTGGGTGTCGACGGGAGAGTCGCTGGTAGAGATCAGTACGGCGTCCAGTTGCCCCTCTTCCATACGTCCCAGTAAATGACTATTCGAACCCATTATCAGCTCCAGTTCGAGCTCCGGGCGGCGCAGTTTCAAGCCCATAATCAGGCGGGGAATGGTTTGTAACGTCAGTGAATACAGGGTGCCCAGTTTCAGCCTTTTTTGTCCGAATCCGGCGGCAAGGCGGGTGGCTTCGATGCCATGCTCCATCTGCTCAATGACCTGCGTGGCGTGTTCCAGCAGCACGCGGGCCGCAGGCAGCGGCAGCAGGTTACGGCCTTTATGAATAAACAGCGGGCAACGCAGTCCCTCCTCCAGAGAATGCAGCGCGCGGTGCACGCTGACGCTGCTCAGGCCAAGATGTTCAGCTGCCCGCGTAATGTTGAGTTTCTCCATGTAAGCGATAAAAATTTCCAGCTTACGAAAGGTGATTTCACTGTCAATCATGCATCAGCCGGTAGCTGATGGTCAGGCATTTTTGCCCGTCGGCGCAGCTTTTACAGCCACCGCTCAGGCAGCTGTCATCAGGTTCAACGGCTTCTATCTTACGCATTGCCACCAGTCGGTCGAGCATCGCCTGCACCAGCGGTTGCGGTGCCTGTAACTGATGGCTCAATTGGCGTGCATCGGTCATGCCTGCCAGCGCCACGCCGTCGCGAACGGCAATCAATGAGGTCATCCTCTTCTCCTAGTGGCAGTCGCCCGACGGCGAGCTGCAGCACGCGGCCGCTTTACGCGGTTTTAACGTCACGCTCACGCGGCTGCGCATTCTGCGTAGGGTCAGCAACACCAGCGCATTGAAGATAATCACCGTCAGAATGATCCCTGCGCTGCGCCCAGGATGGTCGCTGAAGGTGGCCGCCTGGAAGAACAGCGTGGCCAGGGAATAAGCCACGTTCAGGCCCCAGACGATGGAAAACGTCATCCAGCCACGGCTGGTTTCACGCGCGATAGCCCCCATCACGGAGACGCAGGGAACGTAAAGCAGAACGAAAATCAGGTAGCTGTAAGCTGAAATTGCCGTGCCAAATTTGCTGCTCATGACGCCCATCGAGGTGGCCGCCATCTCGCCGTCGCCTTTGCTGGCTTCTATTGGGTTGGAGAGCACACTCAGGCTAAAGGTGTCTTTCAGACCCTGCCAGGTCTGATGCATGGCACCGTTCAGTTCTCCCAACAGATCGAAATTAGCGGCGTCGAACTGTTGCGTCGTAATGTGCTCGGCGGTGTAGAGGGTGTTTAGCGTACCGACCACCACTTCTTTTGCCATCGCACCGGTGACTAAACCGACCGTTGCCTGCCAGTTGTCTTCATGCACGCCCATCGGACTGAGGATTGGCGTCAGCACTTTACTGACGGTCGCCAGCGCAGAGTCGTTAATGTTGTCGACGGCCCTGCCGCTGAAGGAGAAGCTGTTGAGTGCGCCAATGAAAATACTGGCGATGACAATCACTTTACCGGCCCGCAGCACAAAGCCTTTCAGCCGTTGCCAGGTCTGCAAAAGCAGACTTTTCAAATGCGGA
>Ga0105858_1000247_pt1 | contig 27227 bp, 28 predicted proteins | sample OrgsoiDNA_201062_FD_89683 | JGI IMG/M metagenome (GOLD analysis project Ga0105858, IMG submission 89683) | Permafrost soil microbial communities from the Arctic, to analyse light accelerated degradation of dissolved organic matter (DOM) -... | ecosystem: Environmental > Terrestrial > Soil >...
CAGGAAGGTGGTGAAGTTTTCACCCATCATCGCGACATTCTGTACGAAAGGTTCGATATAGCTGTACGCGGTGTAATGCGCCGTCACGATAAGTGCGACCAGTACGTACATCGACAGCAGCGCCGGGCGCTTAAACAGCATCGGAACGCTGCTCAATGAACCGCTGTGCTCACTCGGCAATTTCGGCAACAGTTTGATCAGGCAGAGTAATGTCAGTAACGCGACCACGCCGATCACGCCGAAGGTAATACGCCAGCCGAGATATTGCCCGATGACTCGGCCAAGAGGCAGTCCAAGCACCATCGCCAGCGCAGTGCCGGTGGCTAACATGCTGAGTGCCTGCGTTTTCTTCCCTGCCGGTGCGACGCGGATGGCCAATGACGCGGTGATTGACCAGAAAACGGCGTGCGCTAATGCGATACCAATACGCGAGACCACTAACGATTTAAAGTCCCAGGCTACGACTGACAGTACGTGGCTGGCGATAAACAGCACAAAGAGGATCGTCAGTAACAGCCGCCGCTCAACCTTGCGAGTTAACAGCATCAGCGGCAGCGACATCAGCGCGACCACCCATGCATAAATCGTCAGCATCAGCCCGACTTGTGCGGTTTCCATCGAGAAGCTGGAGGCGATGTCTGACAGCAGACCCACGGGGACAAATTCAGTGGTATTAAAAATAAACGCGGCGACGGCCAACATAATAACGCGTAGCCACTCGGTTTTGCGCGAAACGGTATGTGAGTGCATGAGATTATGACTTGTTAGTGATGGGTTAACTGCTTGTGTGAATGACCAAGAAAGATGTCATTTTTTTGTGAGGCGTATTGTGTTTTATTTCGGCCAGAATGAACACCGCTAAATCTGGCCAGGGATAAATTTATCTGTCTGGCACTAACTCAGGCAATTCCCAGCCAGCGAGTCGCTGCGGTGACGGCGGCGGCGGTGAGGATCACCACAATCAGCGGGACTTTGCGCCATGCCAAAACGGCGGCCACGGCCACACCGGTCAGTCGGGCGAAACCGGCAAAATGCTCCCCTTCCAAAAACGTGGCAATCACGGCCACTGAGAGTAATAACGTGGTGGCGGCATTGGCAATCAGAGTGCGGGTGGTGTCAGTAAACGCCATGCGTGAACCGAGTTTAAAACCGGCCAGACGAAACGCATAGGTGCCGATAGCCAGCAGCGCAATACCGGCAATCATCAACAGGTGTGAGTTCATGATTTTTTCCTCTTGATGGCTAAACCGAACAGCGAAAACATGACGGGCAGACCGACCGGCACGAAGGGAACCGCTGCCAGTGAAATTAAGGCACCGGAACAGGCAGAAATGACCGTTTTGGCATTGTTCAACGCGGGCAAGGTTAAGGCCAGCAGAATGGCGGGAAAGACGGCGTCCAGCCCGATGACTTGCGGATCGGGAATGATTTTCCCGATAGAACCCCCGATAACCACGCCGAGTGGCCAGCAAATCATGATCCCTACCCCGCAAAGCCAGTAGGCCGCTTTACGGTGTTTATGCGAGGACTGTGCCACGCCGAACATCACGCTTTCATCATTCATGATGTGGCACCCCAGATAACTTCGGGACTGACGACCCACTAAATCTTTTACCGCGATGCCAAAAGGCAAATGTCTGGCATTGACCAGTAGCCCCGCGACCGCCGCCGCCAGAGGGCTTCCGCCGCTGGCAACCGTACCGATAAATAAAAACTCAGACGCGCCAGCCAGTACCAGAAAAGAGAGCGCCAGCGGCACCCAGAGCGGAAAACCGCTGCCGGTCGCCAGTGATCCGTAAGAAATGCCAACGATACCGTCGGCCAGACAGACCAATACGATAGCTTTTACCGTGTCGGCGTGTAATGAAGAAAAGTAGCGAAATTTCATGGTCGTCATCCCATAACGAACAAACAGGATGTTATAATGAACACATTGATATCGTTTTTCAAGTCGAACGAACGTTCGTTATAACAGTCATCAGGATGAACTATGTCTCAACCCATCGACATTATTGCTAAAGCGCTGGTGCGTGAGCGTCAACGGATCGGTTTATCTTTAGCCGAAGTGGCGCGTCGGGCCGGCATCGCCAAATCGACGCTTTCTCAACTCGAGTCAGCCAATGGTAATCCCAGTGTAGAGACGTTGTGGTCGCTGTGCGTGGCACTGGATATTCCGTTTGCGCGCTTGATGGAAACACAAATCAACAAATCGCAAGTGATACGTCGCGGTGAAGGGCCGTCGGTGTTTGCCGAAATGGCGAATTATCAGGCGGTATTGCTGGCTACCTGTCCGCCGGGCTCGCGGCGTGATATCTATCTGCTGACCGCACAGCCGGGAGCCGATCGCCTTTCGCAGCCGCATTCGACCGGTTCAGTTGAGCATATTATTATCACGCAGGGGCAAGCGCTGGTGGGGCCGTCAGAGGAACCCTTTGTATTAAATGCTGGGGATTACATGAGTTACCCTGCTGACCAACAGCATATTTTTAAAGCGTTGGAAGCGGATACGATGGCGGTATTAGTTTCAGAACAGAACTGAGGTTTACGCACAAAAAAACCCGCCATGTGGCGGGTTTGAAATAGGGTACGACGTCTTAGAACTGGTAAACCAAGCCTACTGCGACGATATCATCGGTAGAGATGCCAGTGTCTTCATAGAAGGCATCATTGCCGTCCAGTAAGTTGATTTTATAATCAACGTAGGTGGACATATTTTTGTTGAAGTTATAAGTCGTACCGACGGACACGTATTTCACCAGATCTTTGTCGTCGACCATATTATTGATATCAACACCTAAGTCTTTACCTTTTGATTGCAGGTAAGAGATTTCTGGATGCAGACCAAAATCGAACTGGTATTGTGCGGTCACTTCGACGTTTTGAGTTTTGTTCGCGACCAATGCATCATTGTTGCCGAAACCGGTCATATTACGTGTTTCAGAATACATCGTGGCCAAATAGACATTATTGGCATCATATTTCAGACCAGCAGTCCAAACGTCAGCTTTGTCGCCATCAGCAATGGTCATATTAACTTGATCATTGGTACGGTCAGACGATGCATAAGCGGCGGCTGCGCTGATCCCCATGCCGAAATCATACGAGGTTGACATACCAAAACCGTCGCCATTTTGATTACGGACGGAACGGCCATTGCTATTGTTGGTGCCTTCGCCAGTATTGTTACCGTCATTTGCGCCCTGATATTGCAGAGCAATATTCAAGCCCTCAGCCAGGCCGAAGAAACCAGAGTTACGGTATGTAGCTACACCATTAGTACGACCCACCATAAAGTTGTCGGTGGTGGTGTAGCTGTCGCCACCGAACTCAGGCAACATATCGGTCCAGGCTTCAACGTCATACACCACGCCGTAGTTACGGCCATAGTCAAATGAACCGTATTCACCAAACTTCAGGCCAGCAAAGCCCAAACGGGTGGCGTTATCGCTGCTACCCTGGTTCTCAGTTTGGTTAAGCATAATATTGTATTCCCACTGACCGTAACCCGCGAGCTGGTCAGAGATCTGGGTTTCGCCTTTGAAGCCTAAACGTGCATAAGACTGGTCACCGTCTTTTGACGCATCATCAGAGAAATAGTGCAGGCCATCCACCTTGCCGTATAAATCTAACTTGTTGCCTTCTTTATTATAAACCTCAGCTGAATGCGCAGCGCCAGCAATCAACATGGCAGGAACAAGTAATGCCAATGCTTTTAATTTCATGATTCCATTCCTTTTATTATCAAAGTGAATGTTTTTATTTTAAATATAATAAAAACATATCTTTCAGTGTTCGCTTTAATAATAACTATAGAGTTCCCCTGCCTTTCAATTAAATTATGGAAAATAGATTTATTATTTATTGCTAATTATTTCTGCGCTGCTTTTTATTATTCAGATGAATAATAAAATAATTACCATATAAAATTAATATTTATTTCGCGCAATGCCTTTATGGTAATTTATGGGCGATTACGGATTCATCACCGTAATTATCTACATCCTTGTTGAAGATTGCCTGTATTCATATAACGTCATTTTATGATTCTCTTGTTATAGCGTCCCTGCCCTCTTGGGCAGGGTTTTTTTTGCCTAAAACTGGCATGGCGGGCGAATTTCAGACAATAAAAAACCCATAACTGTTGCCAGATATGGGCTCCACAAATGAGAGAATAAATCACATTTACGACGAGGTCAGAGAGAACTAAGGCTAAAAGCGTCTAACATTTACTGCACTTGTACTACCAGGAGAAATTCCACGACGATTAAAACGATTTGATGACGCACAGCTCGTTCCAATAGCTGATGCGCATCATGCGCCGGTAAACACTATTTCGTGCGATACCAGGCCGGGTCGGTTCTTTCCATAGAGAAACTGCCCATTTCGATGCCATATAAGCTTCCTGTCGGGATTAAGGCTTCCATCATGCGCGTACTGTCCTGTGAAGGTTCGGCGATAAATGCCTGCACGCATTTATCTTTTACGCGTTGCCACAATGTGGTTGAAGAAGAAAATCGTATTTTCTGCGTCATGATGTCGGCACCCCTCAGTGAATGAATTTCTTGAAGAGCGACCTATTCGAGCGCCTCTTCGTTAAACCCAGTAAACAATGGAATGCAGGAGAAATAAAATGACCATTTCTGCTTTCTATATCTGCACAGTGACTATGACGTGTTAACGGTTTTGATAGAAGGACAGCACGGTGCGAGGTTCAAAAGTGAAGATAAAGTAGCGGCGGCCATTGAGGGTAATGCTGCCAAATTCGGTCATCGGATAGTGACGGTGAATGGTGAGTGACTTCTGATTTTCTTCATCAACAAAGGCCACGCCGAGCGTGAATTCGTCTTGCAACGTCTGGCAAATATGAATCAACAACTGCGTCAAAATCCCTTTGCCCCGAAAGGCTTGTCTGACGCTCACGGGGCCATAAAGGAAAATCTGTTCCGGTGTTGTCTGCCCGCTATTCACCACGGCGTTATACGCAGCCTGAGCAACGCCGTGTTTAGCCCGTTTCCCCAGCGTGGTCATCGCCACGCCAGCGGTGATTGTTTTGCCCTCGATATTTTCTTTGCAGACAAAAACGCCTGTCCCCGCCAGAAACGTTTTTAACAGGGTTTCATCCATACTTCCTTGAGTAAATCCCTGCTCGGCGCGCTGTTTTGCGTTGAGATTCTCGCCTTTTGATTCACCCAATATTTGCAGGATATCCTGCACGTCGGTTGCGTTTGATCGGGTGATGTTCATGGTTTTTCCTCGTGCTCTTCCAGAATATTGCCCTGTTTACTGGGTATTTTACTCAACAGATGAACCGTTAGTGCCAGTAAAAACAGTGTAGCCTGAACCAACACGATCGTCGGCCCTGTCGCCGCATCGATATAGAAGCTGATGAACGTGCCGCCGATAGCTGCCGTCAGTGACGTTGTCACTGCAATAACCAACATTTTGGGCAGTGTTTTACACAGCAGAAACGCAGTGATGCCGGGCGTGATGAGCATGGCGATGACCAGTACCACGCCGACGGCCTGAAGGGCTGCCACGATAGTCAGTGCCAGTAGACAGAGCAACGCATAGTGATAAAAGCGCACCGGCAGGCCGATGACTTTGGCGTGGATTGGGTCAAAGCAAAATAGCATCAGGTCTTTGAATTTTACTAAAATAGCCAATGTTACGACGATCGCAATCAGCAAGGTTTGCAGCATTTCGCCATCGCTAACCCCCAGCACGTTACCAAACAAGATATGACTCAAATGCTGTTCGGTGTTGACGCGGGAGAACAAAACCAGCCCGCCAGCGAACATGCCCGAGAACACAATGCCCATCACGGAGTCTTCTTTTACCCGGCAATGCTCTTTGATAAAACCGGTCGCTACGGCGCAGAATAAGCCGGATACGAACGCTCCGACGACCAGCGGAATACCTGCCAGAAAGGCCAGCGCCACGCCGGGCAACACCGCGTGAGAAATGGCATCGCCCATCAACGACCACCCTTTGAGCACCAGAAAGCAGGAGAAGATCGCGCAAACAATACTGATTGCTGCCGCCGTCAGCAGTGCCCGCTCCATAAAAGCAAAACCCATCGGTTCCATCAGTAAATCTAGCCACGGCATCATGCTTTGCTCCCCGCCTTTCGCGCCTTGCTTCTTATTCGGCTTCTGATGCGCAAATGGTTCGCCAGCCAGCCGTGTTTAGGGGCAAAAACAAACGCCAGCAGAAATACGCTGGTTTGCAGGCAAACGATCACTCCGCCCGTTGCGCCGTCGAGGTAATAACTCAGCCAGGCTCCGACCGCACTGGTGACGGCGCCAATCAGCACAGAGATAACCAAAAGGTGTGAGAAACGGTCAGTCAGCAGGTACGCCGTCGCGCCGGGGGTGATCACCATCGCGATCACCAAAATCGCCCCGACGGTTTGCAGCGCCGCCACGCTGCAGGCGCTAAACAGCGTGAAGAAAATCACTTTCAACCACAGGGGTGACAGCCCAACGGACACCGCGTGCGCCTCGTCAAAAAATACCGCCAGCAGGTCGCGCCAGATAACGCAAAGCACCAGCAATGAGACACCGACAATGATTTGCACTTGAAGAATATCCGCATCATCAATGCCCAGAATATTGCCGAACAGGATCGACTGGACGTTGACCGAGGTGGGATTGAGCGAAACCAGCAGCAGGCCGAGGGCGAAAAAAGAAGAGAACACGAAGCCGATGATCGCGTCTTCACGCAGGCGGGTGTAGTGGCGTAATAACGTCATCGATAATGCCGCTAAAATCCCGGTCCCGAATGCGCCGATGGCATAAGGGAATCCCAACGCATAAGCGCCAGCGACACCCGGCACCACCGAATGAGACAACGCGTCGCCCATCAGCGACCAGCCTTTGAGCATCAAATACGCCGACAGGAACGCACACACCGCCCCCACTCCGGCGCTGACCCAGATGGCTTTCACCATGTAGTTGTAGGCAAAAGGTTGCAGCAGCCATTCCATCATTTTACCCGCCTGATCGGCGAGGGTTGCATCGCTGCACCGTCGCGGGCGAGATAGTCGATATTGCGCATTGCGCCGCCAAAGGTGTGCTCAAGATTGGCGTGGGTAAAGGTGGACTCCAGCGGACCGGTGGCGATCACGGTTTTGTTAATCAACACCACGCGATCGCAAAACTCTGGCACGCTGGCGATATTGTGCGTTGAAACCAAAATCAGATGGCCCTCTTCACGCAGTTGCTTGAGTAAGTCGATAATGGCATTTTCGGTTTTAATGTCGACGCCAGTAAAAGGCTCATCCAGCAACATCACGCGGCCTTGTTGTGCCAGGGCGCGCGCCAGAAACACCCGCTTTTTCTGCCCGCCGGATAGCTCACCAATCTGCCGTTGCGCTAAATCAGTCAATCCCACGCGGGCCAGCGCCGACGCCACCTGCTGTTTGTCTTCTTTCGAGGGGATGCGCAGAAATGACATTTTGCCGTAGCGGCCCATCATCACCACGTCGCGCACCAGTACGGGAAAGTTCCAGTCAACCTCTTCGGATTGCGGTACGTAAGCGATGAGGTTTTGGCGTAAGGCTTTCGCCACGTGCGTGCCGTCGAGCGTGACGCTGCCTTGGGTAGGACGAATAATGCCCATGATGGTTTTGAACAGCGTCGATTTCCCGCTGCCATTGACACCTAACAGGGCGCAAATCGTTCCACCGCTCAGGGCAAAACCGGCGTTCTCGATGGCGGTGTGGCCGTTGTTATAGGTTACGCTGACGTTATCAACGTTGAGATGCAACGCAGGTAAATTCATTGCCCAAACCCTTCTGCGACCGTACCAACGGTCACTTTTAGCAGATCAATATAGGTGGGTACCGGGCCATCGGCGGTGGACAGCGAGTCGACATACAATACGCCGCCATATTTCGCGCCGGTCTCTTTGCTCACTTGTTTGGCCGGTTTATCAGAAATAGTGCTTTCGCTAAAGACCACCGGAATATGGAGCTCACGCATCTTGTCGATTAATCGTTTGACCTGCTGCGGCGTCCCCTGCTCTTCGGCATTGATCGGCCATAAATAAGCTTCCTGCAAACCATAATCTTTGGCCATATAACTGAATGCTCCTTCGCTGGTCACTAGCCACCGTTGCCCTGCGGGGATCTTTGCCAGACGTGCCCGCAACGGTGCATCAAGCTGACGGATTTTCTCTGAGTACTCTTTGGCGTTCTGGTCGTAGGTTGGCGCGTTATTCGGGTCGTATTTCACCAGTGCGGCGCGAATATTCTCGACGTACACCAAGGCGTTTTTGGATGACATCCAGGCATGGGGATTTGGATTACCGAGATACGGCCCTTCTTGAATCGGCAGCGGCATGATGCCGTCAGTCACGGTCGCCGAGGGGACATTTTTGATATTCTCGAAGAAACGGCCAAACCAACGTTCAAGATTGAAGCCGTTCCACAAAATAAGATCAGCCGATTGCGTTTTAACAATGTCCCGCGGTGTCGGCTGATAATCATGAATTTCAGCGCCCGGCTTGGTTATCGACTCGACGGTGGCCGCGTCGCCCGCCACGTTCTGCGCGATATCTTGGATCACCGTGAAGGTCGTCACCACTTTGAATTTTTTCTGTTCTTTTTCAACTGCCTGCGCGTTGCCGCCGAATAGCGCGACAATCATGCCGACCAACATCAGGCGTAAGCGGAAGGGGGAATAACTGAACAAAGTGGCAATACGCGGTGTTCTCTCCATGAAATATCTCCTGTTAATAGTGTGGCGGCACGACGGCGTTTTATCATACAGATATAGCATGGGCTATACTCCATAGCCAATGCAAAGTTTGCAAAAATTGGTACTGACGCCAGCTTGGTTTACAATATCAATCCCTGCCGACGTAGAATGGCAGCGGTAAGAAACCATTGAGCAAGAATGAGGCAAGCGTTGTGAATGATAAGAAGTTGAATCCGTTACTGGATGTTGAAGAGCACGCTCAAGGTTTTTTACAGGTGCGGGAAGCGCATCGCCGCGAACTTATGGACGATTACGTCGAATTGATTTCGGATTTGATTCGTGAATTTGGTGAAGCCCGGCAGGTCGATTTGGCCGCACGTTTAGGGGTTTCCCAGCCGACCGTGGCGAAAACCCTGAAACGTCTGGCCAGTGCCGGACTGGTGCGTCAATTGCCTTATCGCGGGACGTTCCTGACGCCAGAAGGCGAGAAACTCGCCGCCGAAAACCGCGAGCGCCATAACGTGGTTGAAGCGTTCTTCATCGCGCTTGGCATTAGCCCGGAAACGGCTCGCCTTGACGCCGAAGGCGTAGAACATCACGTCAGCGATGAAACCCTCGATATCTTCCGTCGTTTTACTGAAGCGAAAAAAGCGTTGTAGTCTCAGAAGCTATGTAGCGTAGAGGGTCTGGCGAACAGGAAGGAAACCGTTTTCCCTTCCTGAAAATACTCATTATCCGGTACTCAATGAGTGGAGACTCGGTACCTTCGAAACTCTAAATATGTTTTTATACCTGAGAGTCACCCTATGACCTCCCCTCAAACTAATACATGGTGATTCTAGTCGTGCCTCATCAATAATATGTGGACATTGCCCATGAAGGGGTATTTCTTTGACTAACGGAATAATTCATTCATGAATTATTCCGGAAAACCGAGGCGGCGTTTAGTATAATTCATTTCAAAAATAAGGAAAAATTTATTTTTTTAATACACCTACGTGTGTTCTCAATGTGTTTCCATTAGATCTTTGAAATAGCCATGGAGTGCGTATGCCTAATGTAAGAAATATGAGAGAAGGGAATTATGTCGCCAGTAATATTCAATTGATACCGGATGCGGTTATCCGTCAGTTAGCTTTGCAGGCAGGGCTTGATTATAATGACGCTATGTTTTTGGTGGGAAAAGCGAATGCCACTCAAACTTTTCTAGAGTTGGATACATTGATGCACAAGTTGCCTCAAGAACATTGTAGGGCGAAAAAAAATGTTCTTATTGGTATACAGCATACTTTACTTGGTCTGACGGGTATTTCTGTCGCAGTTTCACTTTATTTTAGAACGGTTTCAGATCGAGAAAAAGTACAAGAGAATAGTGATGGCAACGCAAGGAATTTATTGTATACGGATATGATTAGCTTCGGAAGTTCAGCTTTGTTTGGCCTTTCTTCTATTATCTTTAACTTTGCCAAATCTCAAATTGATCGAAAAATGGAAAGCAACTTGAGGAACAAACATTTTTTTCTACAAAAATTGATCCTTTTAATGAAAGGGAAGGAGTCGTGGGAGAAAGATTATACTAATACTTCAATAAAGAAAGTGGCTATTGCGGTTGATGGGACCTGTATAATACCAATGAGTGACAGTAATGTGAGGGGTATTTCCTATGTGAAGGCGGAGTCTATTGTGAATCAAAGGCGGCGACATTCTACTATATAAGCGTGTATGAGTTCAGTGCGCGCGACGAGGTGGTTGAGCTGTGCCACGGTGGGCCTATTCAGCATCGTGGCTTTTTATGGATGTTACACCCGACCATCTACCGCGCCCGGCCAGATCCCTTCACAGAGTATTTTTGCGCAGGCGATGCTTTGCTGGTGGCGCTGTGCCGCGTCACCGGGTTCCTCTTTCATTTGCTCCAACATACCAACCAGACAACGTGCTAACCATTGTGCCGGCATATCCTTCCTGAAGACCCCGCTGTTTTGGCAGGCTGCGAGTTGAGTACTCAAGGCATTGACCAACGCTACCTTCTGTTCATTACCAAAAGCCTGCTGACTTAACGCCACATCTTGCGTCAGAAAATTAAGCAGTTTACGAAATACCAGCGCGACTCTGTCCAACACTTGATTGTCTGGAACGGTCGGAGGGATCGTAAGAGTTTGAATCAACGCGTTCAGGCGCTGTTGAAAATCGTTAAGCGGGTGTGAGGTTGGCATAGGAGGCCTGAAGAGGACGGAGGAATAATGTGGCAAATCTTACCTTAAATTCGATGCGGCAGAAACTGCCGCATCGTGGGAAAAGCACTCAAGATGGAGTGAATCTTAACGGGTTAGATTAATAGGGGATGGGGCCCAGATAAGGCTTTAACATTTCAACTGCATCTTTAGGAGGCGTATTTATTGATGATGCCACCTGTAGAACGGAGCCAAACTCAACCATCTTTTTACATAATTCTTTTTTGCTCGCCGCGGGCATTTTATCAAGCAGGTTTTGATTGGTTTGATAGACGGGAAGAGTCATTACTATGTTTTCTGTATCTTCACAATTGCTATTATTGAAGTTGTTATAGAGTATGTATTGCACAGTATCAGAAAGAAGGTTGATTGAATTTAAATATTTTGTTTCTGCTGACGTATTTAAATGATCAATATATGCATACAAACCAGAGATAAGAGCAACCGAAGGAACTTTCACTTCTGCATCAGAGAATTGAATGGCTCGCCACTCTTTCAGTAATTTTCCAACGCGATTTATCATCTCTCTTTTATATGAGTTTTTGCTGAATACTTCGTCAAAACGGCGGTATAAGGACATTTTTTCAGAGAGATTCCATGTGGCCGTTGTATTATCCACGCCGACATTCATTTCTGAACAACGCTTAGTCGTCGAACAAAGTGCAGTGGAATTTTTAAGTTCATTAAAAAAGGCAATGTCAATATCAACACCCTTTCCTTTAATGTTGATAACCGGTTGCTTCATTGTATACGTATAACGAGTACCAAAAACAGATTTAATGGCTTCAAGTGCCTCCTGTTTTAAAGTAAATGCATTAATGTTTTTTTGTGATGCACCTCCATTGTATTTATACACAAACCCTATATCTAAGTCTGAACTGTCCTTCAGCGCCATGCCATATGCTAGGCTTCCTTGTGTTTCTTCAGCAACCCCGGTGAATTCACCGTACTTACCCCAATAATGATCAGACAGTATGATATCGATCGTTTTCGAATATAAATTTTTCCCTTCATTGATTAATTGCTGCTGTTGCTGTTCCGAGAGTGAGATCTGGCGCTCATATATCTTCATGCTGACTTCAGGAACATAAGCGTGTGCATAAGAACTTATAGCAAGAAAGAGAAAGAGTACTTTGCGTCCTTTCATTTAAATCAACCTCTTTAAAAAATGGAATGAAATCTACAACATTCCTATCAAAGCATATTTCCCCTTTTTTATTTGTAAAACAATTGTTTAAAATAATGCTCCGAATTTTTTAACCTTCCAAATATTGAAATTGAGCTTGTGAAGTAGAAGGGTTATTTTCATGAGGAGTGTTTCTTAACAATTCGTTATCGTGACGTAACGCCAGGACCCCATCTCGTATCCTACTGCTCGACCCTTACTCCTATCTCATTTCGCGCAACTTCATAGCAACTATTGTTGTTTTACAACTTTGCAACCTGCCTTTAATAATCGACCTCATAACGTTGTCAGGGAACATAAGGACAGGAACAAAATGGGTTACCGATTAAGTCTGCTGGAAAAAAGTCCAATCGATGAAGGCGAAAGCGCCAGTGGCGCGCTAAAACGCACGCTAGAACTGGCGCAAAAGGCCGAACTCTGGGGGTATCACCGCTTCTGGCTGGCAGAACACCACAACACCGACAAATTGGCGATCTCCTCGCCGGAAGTGGTGATTGCCTGGATCCTCGCCCATACCAAACGTATCCGCGTCGGCTCTGGCGGCGTGATGTTGCAACATTATAGCCCGTACAAAGTGGCCGAAAACTTCAACGTGTTGTCTTCTCTGGCGCCAGGCCGCGTGGATTTAGGCGTCGGCAAAGCCCCGGGGGGATTGCCGCTGTCGACTCGCGCGCTGCAATACGCCGTGGATCCTGCCTTGAAAGGTGATTTTGCCGAACAACTTCGCCTGCTCGATCAATGGCTTTCAGCCCAACCGGGCGACGCGCAGGATGATGCGCTGTTCGCTACGCCGCATCCACCTCAGCCTGCAAGCCGTTTTCTGCTCGGTGCCAGTGAGCAAAGCGCTCGTCTGGCGGCCAGCCTGAACTGGAACTTTGTGTTTGCCGCGCATCTGAACGGTGACCAGACGGAAATTGGCCGCGCCCTTTCAGCCTATTCTCACGACAGCCAGGGGCGTCGCGCCCTGCTGGCCGTGTCGGTGATTGTGGCGGAAACCGCCGCCCAAGCCGAAAAACTGGCGGCAGATCGCCAGCAGTTCCGCGTGATTGGCAGTGACGGACAAAGCGTCACCGTGGGCAGCCGTGCGCAAGCCGAAGCCTATATTCGCCAATCCACCGCAGAATCCCACAAAATCGAAGAGCGTGTGTCATCGGTGCTGACCGGTACCGCCGAGCAGGTTCATCACCAGCTTGAAGAGCTGCAGGCACGTTATGGCGTTGACGAGTTTGTGATCGACACGCCATTGGCGCAGGCACAAGCCCGTTTGACCTCACTCCAACTGCTGGCGGCAGAAAGCCGCGTAACGGCGTAAGGACCCGACCATGACTCAACACATCCGGTTGGTGCGTGAAGACGAAGCGGCGGAACTGCACGCCTTGTTACAACGCGCCTATGCGCCGCTGCTGCAACTGAATATCCATTTCACCATTACCCGAGCCAGTGTTGAAGACGTACGGCAAGTGATCCGCAAAGAGACCACCTACGTTTTAGAAACGGAACAGGGCCTGACTGCGACGCTCACCACGCGATTCCCATGGACTCCGACCCATAAAGATTATGCTCCCTGGCCGTTTGTTCACTGGTTTGCGGTGGATGAGCGGGCAAAAGGACAGGGCTTTGGCGCGCAGATTATGGATCACGTCGAAAACACCTTTCTACGCGACACCCTGAAAGTCCCGGCGGTGTATCTGGCGACCGCTATTCGCCATCCGTGGCTGACGGCGCTCTATCAACGTCGCGGTTACGAACCTTTCCACACGGCGGTCAATCCGCTGGGAGTGGAACTGGTCTATTTACGCAAAATCCTCAATCCGTCGCTTTATGAGGCGCAGGCGCAAAAAGAGTTCGTGCGCACCGTGCCCGAGGCAAAACTTTTCGTCTGACCGCCTTTTATAATACTTCATCTCTGGGAAAATAATGGACGCTATCAAACCGATTCGCGGCTTTGCCGCTCTATCTCTATTGGCGCTGGCTGCCAGCCAGTCGACGTTCGCCGCTGACGCTCAACCGCGCAGTGGCGGTTCCCTGACATGGGGCGTGGAAACCGAGCCGAATACCTTCAACCCGCAGCTTAACGGCCAGTCCAAAGCCGAGCTGATCCTGCGCGTGGCCTATGAATCCTTGCTGGCGCGTAAGCCTGACGGCTCTTACATTCCATGGCTGGCGCAAGGCTACACACTGTCTGACGACGGCAAAACCTACACCTTCACGCTGCGTCCCGATGTCAGTTTTTCCGATGGCAAAAAATTGGATGCCAACGCAGTGGCCGAAAATTTCCGCCACGCGCAAGACCCAGCTTACTGCGCCGGTTCCAGCCTGTGCGCCATTGCCAGCCGTATTGAGAGCGTTAACACGCCGGACGATCACACCGTGGTGGTGACACTAAAACAGGTTTATGCGCCGTTCCTGTCTTTCGCGGCCGGACTCAAACTGCTGTCACCGGCGTCGTGGACCTCGCCACAGTTGAAAGCCGGTGGACCCGATTTAGCCGGTACCGGTCCGTTTATCCTCAAGCGTTATGAGAAAGGCCAGCAGGTCGAGTTCGTCAAAAACCCGAACTACAACTGGGCGTCGGGCAATGCCGCGCATCAAGGGCCCGCCTATCTCGATAGCGTGACTTACCGCTTCTTGCCGGAATCTTCAGTCCGCGCCGGTGCGTTGCTTTCAGGCCAGGTGGATGTCATTGAAGGGATTTCTGGCAACGATGCGGGCGAATTCAAAGACAACAAAGACTTCACCTATCAGCATGCGTTGAACACAGGTACGCCCTATTCATTGTTTTTGAACGTGACCTATGGGCCGACGCAAGAGCTGAAAGTCCGTCAGGCCTTGTTGCAAGGACTGGATGTCGGCCCGATTTTGCAGTCGATTTATCGTGGCGAACGTACCCGCGTATGGGGCATTACCTCGCCGGTGGACCCGCTGTATGACAACGGTCTGGATGGCAAATACGGCAATAATCCGACCCTGGCGAATTCTCTGCTCGACGAAGCAGGTTGGAAAACGCGCGATGCCGACGGCTTTCGCAGCAAAGACGGTAAACGCCTGAGCATCGAAATTATTCAAGCACAGGCCACGGTGCGCGATCAACGCGACGTGCTATTACAGGCATTGCAGGCTCAGGCACGCCAGCGTCTGGGCGTTGAGCTGAAAATTCGTTATGTCGATTCCGGTACCTATACCGATGTACGCAATACCGGGCAGTTCGGCTCGATAGCTAACTCCAATACCGATACCGATGGTATCGATATCGAAAACCACTATCTGCCGGTAAAAGGTGGCGGTGCGATCAACTACAGCCGTACCGATGCACCGGAAATTATCCCGCTGCTGCAAGGCGCGTCACAAACGCTGGATAACGAAAAACGCAAAGGCTTCTACACCCAACTGCAAGAGTTCGCCATTTTGCAGCAGGCGTTTGCCATTCCACTGTATGAGCCGGAAGACCAGATTGCCGCGGCGTCTTATGTCCACGGCGTCGGTTTTAGACCATTCAAACAGATGCCTGAAAATGCGTACGACGTGTGGTTGAGCGACCACTAAGTCCGCGCTGAACTGAAAAAGGAGTCGCCCGATGACCGTAGAAAGTTCACTGGATACGCCCCGCCGCTGGGCTGGCCCGCCCAACTGGCGTGCGCCTTTGCTGTGGCGCGTCCTGCGCCGCATCGGCAGCGGTGCGTTGGTACTTTGGGCGGCCGTCAGTCTGTCGTTTATCAGTGTTTATCTGGCACCGGGCGATATTGTCAGTTTGCTGGTGGGCGAACAGGTGCGAACGCCCGCCATTGAAGCGGCGATCCGTGCCGAATGGGGATTAGACCAACCGCTGTGGCTGCAATATTTGCACTACTTGTGGCGGGTGCTGCACGGTGATTTCGGCCGTTCTTATTTGCTTAATATTGATGTTGGCTCACTGGTGCTATCGCAACTGTGGCCAACCCTTAAACTGACCGGTGCCGCGTTGCTGGTCAGCCTGACGTTTGCCGTGGTGATGGCAGTGCTTACCGCGAACCGCCGCGTTGGTCGCCGAATTGCCGGTTTCTTCGAACTGCTGCTGGCGTCTACGCCGTCGTTCTGGCTGGGGATCGTGCTGCTGTTTGTGTTCAGTTTTACTCTGCGCTGGTTCCCCGTGGCCGGTGATCGCAATTTCTCCGCGTTAGTCCTGCCGGCGCTGTCACTGGGGCTGGCACAAGGCGCGGTGGTGGCACAGGTGCTACGCCGTGGTTTAGAAGATGCGCTTAACGAGCCTTTTGCCCTGACATTACGCGCGTGGGGGCTGGGGAATTTGACCATTCGCCTGCGTCACGCATTACGTCACGCCGCCCTGCCCGCCGTCACGCTCACCGGCTGGTTAATTGGTGGGTTACTTAGCGGCGCGGTGATCACCGAACAGGTATTCGGTCGGCCCGGCCTGGGCAAAGTCACCGTCGATGCCGTGCTAGGCAAAGACCTGCCGGTGGTGCTGGCGGTGGCTATCTTCTCAGCGCTGGTCTACGTGGTGATGAGTACGCTGGTGGACATTCTTTATCTGCTGATTGACCCAAGACTGCGTGATCAATCCTCAAAACAGAGGGATGCACGATGAGCCTGTCTTTAATTCTTCAACGCCGTCGCTCTTGGCCACCTGCCGGTTTAGCGATCGCCTTAGTGTTCTTGCTGCTGGTATTGCTGGCCGTGCTGTTTCCTACCTTACTTGCTCATTATGATCCGCTCAGTGCGGATCCGATAAACGCCCAATTACCGCCTTCTGCCGCCCACTGGCTGGGTACCGACCAACTGGGGCGGGACGTGCTGACGCGCGTCATTTATGGCAGCCGTTATTCGTTATTGATCAGTCTCGCGGCGATGGCCGTGGCGGTGACGGTCGGCAGCCTGCTCGGTTTACTGGCGGGGCTGGCCCGTGGCGCACTCGACGAATTCATCAGCCGCGCGGTGGATGTCGTCTCCGCCTTCCCCGATCTGCTGCTGGCCTTGATGCTGATTGCCTTCACCGGCCCCGGTACCACCAACCTGATTTTTGCCCTCGGCGTAGCCTCGATACCGCGCTTCGCTCGCGTGGTGCGGGCGCAAACTTTTGTCGTGATGTCTTCTGGCTATGTAGAACAGGCGCGCACTTTCGGCCTGACGCGGCGCACCTTGGTATGGCGACACGTGTTGCCGCACGCCATCGCCCACGTGCCGGTGTTGGCAACGCTCGGGCTGGGAACCGCCATTATTGGCACCGCCGGGCTGAGTTTCCTCGGTATGGGGCCGCAACCGCCGACCGCCGAATGGGGCTTGATGCTGGCGGAAGGCCGTAACTACTTGCGCAATGCGTGGTGGATTGGCGTCTGGCCGGGCGTGGCGATCACTCTGACCGTGGTGGCCGTCAATACCGTGGGACGCCATTGGCAGGCCCGCTTTGAAGGAAAAAGCGCATGAGCCATGATCTGTTTATCGATATCCGAAATCTGACCGTCAGCTTTCCAACGCCGCAAGGTCATAAAACGGTGGTCAGCGGGTTGAATCTACAATTGAAACGCGGCCAGTCGCTGGCACTGGTGGGGGAATCCGGTTCAGGAAAAACCGTCACTGCGCGTTCACTGCTGGGTTTGCAGGATGAAAACGCTCGCCTGAGTGCCGACCGTTTCATGATCAACGGTCGCGACATGTTAAAGGCCAGCCAGCGTGACTGGCGCGCCGTTCGCGGCCAGCAAATCGGTTATGTATTGCAAGACGCGCTGGTGTCGCTCGATCCCCTGCGGCGTATCGGCCAGCAACTGGGCGACGCCTTGCTGGCGCATCCGTCGGGTGCAAAAAGCGATGTGCGAACGCAGAGCCTACAACTGCTCTCCTCGGTAGGTATGCCTGATGCCCAACGCCGCCTGAGCCTTTATCCGCATCAGCTTTCCGGTGGTTTACGCCAGAGAGCGCTGATTGCCACTGCTCTGGCGGGAAAACCGGAGCTGCTGATCGCCGATGAACCCACCACCGCGCTGGACATGACGGTGCAAAAACAAATTCTCGACTTACTGCAACGTCGCCGCGATGACGGTCAGGCACTGTTGTTGATCAGCCATGATTTATCGGTGGTCGGGCAACTGGCCGACGTGGTGCTGGTGATGAAAGACGGCGAAGTGGTGGAACAAGGCACCGCGTGGCAGGTTCTCAACGCACCGCAACACGCGTGGACTCGCCAGTTATTACGTGCCGTCCCGACGCCGGAAACCAAAGGCTTTCGCCTCTCTTCACCACAGCCGGTGGCCCTGCCTGAACGAAGAATTCATGGCGGAGAACCGCTGCTCAAAGCCGTTGGCCTGAACAAACACTATGGTGAACATCAGGTGGTACAGGATGTCAGCTTCCAGCTATCGGCGGGGGAAACGCTGGGGATTGTCGGCGAGTCAGGCTCGGGGAAAACCACGGTGGCGCGCATGGTGCTGGGATTGACCGAGCCAGACAGCGGACTGATTCAGATTGAAGGCCAGCCGTGGAGCCGCGTCGCTGAAAAGGAACGTCGTCTGCGCCGCAGCCGCATTCAGTTGATCGCTCAGGACCCGCTGAGCTCATTCGATCCGCGCTACACGGTGGAGAAAATCATCGGTGAAAGTCTCGATGCCAGCGGTATTTATGGGCATGAACGCCGTCAGCGTGTGCTGCAATTGCTGGATGAAGTACGGCTTGGGGAACGTTTTCTGGGCCGCTACCCGCGAGAACTTTCTGGGGGACAGCGTCAGCGCGTGGCGATCGCCCGCGCCTTTGCGCCCAATCCTGCCCTGCTGATCGCCGATGAGCCGGTCAGCGCGCTGGACGTTTCCGTTCAGGCACAGGTGCTGGATTTACTGGCCGATATGCAAGCGGAACATCACACCGCGCTGCTGTTTATTTCTCACGATCTCGGCGTCATCCATCACCTCGCGGATCGCGTGTTGGTGATGAAAGACGGCGCGGTGGTCGAAAGTGGCGACGTCGGCCGGGTATTTACCCATCCGCAACATCGCTGGACCCAACAACTGCTGGCTGCCCTGCCGGGGCAGGCAGCCTGAATCTGCCAACGTTTCGCCGAACGCTAAGAGAGACATCATGAGCAACACAAGACAAATACGTTTAGGGGCCATTATTCAGGGCGCATCGGGCAATATGTCGGCATGGCGGCACCCTGATGCGGTAGCAGATGCCAGCATCAATATTCAATTTTGCCAGCAACTGGCGCAGAAAGCGGAGCAGGGAAAGTTTGATTTTCTGTTTGTCGCTGATGGTTTGTACATCAACGAGAAGTCGATCCCCCATTTCCTCAATCGCTTCGAGCCCATTACGCTGCTCTCCGCGCTGGCGCTGGTCACCCAGAAAATTGGGCTGGTGGCGACGCTTTCCACCTCGTACAGCGAGCCGTTCACCGTGGCGCGTCAGTTCGCCAGCCTCGACCATTTAAGCGGCGGCCGTGCGGGCTGGAATGTGGTGACTTCGCCACTGGAAGGATCGGCGAAAAACTTCTCGCGCGATAAACACCCGGAACACGACGAGCGCTACCGGATTGCCAGCGAGTACGTCAGCGTGGTGAAAGGTTTATGGGACTCGTGGGAAGGCGATGCCTTTGTGCGTGATAAAACCAAAGGCCAATTTTTCGCGCCTGAAAAACTGCATACGCTGAATCATCAGGGTAAATACTTCTCGGTACAGGGGCCGCTCAACGTCGGCCGTTCACCGCAGGGACAGCCGGTGGTGTTTCAGGCGGGCGCGTCGGATCAAGGCAAAGCCTTTGCCGCCGAGGCCGCCGACGGGATTTACACCCGTCAGGCCACCCCTGAGCTGGCGCGGGAATTTTATCAGGATGTGAAACGTCAGTTGGTTGAAAACGGTCGCGGAGCGGAGGCGATTCGAGTTTTCCAGGGGATCAGCGTGATTGTCGGTGACAGCGTGGCTGACGCCGAGCGACAGTATCAACAAACCGCACAACTGGTGACGGCAGACAAGGCGCTGGAATATCTGGGTCGCTACTTCGAGCATTACGATTTTAGCCAGCATGAACTGGATGCGCCCTTCCCTGACATCGGAGAACTCGGGCAAAACAGTTTCCGCAGCACCACGGATTCTATTAAGCGCGATGCGCAGGAACGCGGGCTGACACTGCGTCAGGTGGCATTAGAAGCCGCCACGCCGCGCCCGACGTTTATCGGCACCGCCAGTGACGTGGCTGACGGTCTAGAGCACTGGTTTACCAGCGGTGCCACCGACGGGTTTATTGTACGCGGTGGAACACCGACCGCCTTCGACGACTTTGTTGATCAGGTGATCCCGATCCTGCAACAGCGCGGCCTGTACCGCAGCGAGTACGAAGGCGAGACGCTGCGTGAGAATCTGGGATTGGCTGAGCCTGAGAATCAATTTGCTATTAAGACTGCGGTGCATCATCGGGAGTTGACGGCGGTTAAATAACGGAATTTTAGTCAGGAATATAGAAGGCGCTCTATTGTAGAGCGCTTTTTTGTAGGTTTTGTTATCCCTATTTCGATGAATGAAATCAAAAGAGTCATGCAGATATTCGCTGTTCCATTTGGGATGGAATATTTGTTTCCCCTATTTCATTAGAGTGTTCTATGAAGATAACAAAACTACGCTTGAGTCTTTGAGGCTGCCCTACGCTCTGCGTTAGAATCCAGAACGAATATGATCCCCATTAGGTCCATTACAAAAATTCAAGAGGAGGTATTTGCTGGAAATATATTTTCTTTAAAAACTAACGGTGTCAGTTATACATGTTGCAATATTGGGAAGTCAGGGTTAACAAGAATACCTAATGGTAAGTGGATTTATGTTGTTACTGTAGACAATCCCTTTGAGATTATCTTAATTTCCCAGGATGATATGGATGGGATGTTATTGAAAACAAATAAAATATATCTTGGACATACCAGTCTGGCTAGAGAGTTTTGTGATCTAAAAAACACGGGAAAACAAAATTCTTATGCACTTGAGAGATTGAAAGTCGCTAATCGGCGAAGCAGGATGCCGGGTCAATTTTATGCCAAAGATGTTTACCTGGCGGGCGACATGCTGTTTAAATTTGGTGTATTACAGGAATGGACCAACGATTCAGGTCACTATAGAATTCAAAGCGATGTTATTAAATACAAGATACCTTCGCCATTATCCAAACTGCTGCCCATGCACCTCTATAAAAGTGTCTAGCCTCGAAAAAGTGAAGTGAAATCTTGATGAGGGAAATGAGAAAGAGTTTGAATATTCCCGTGCTTATCCGGTGCTAATGACTTTACACCCCAAGGGCGACATTTATGGTCGCCCTTTTTTGGTATTTATTGTGTACGACGAATCATCATTCATCCTGCCCGTTGTAGCGTTTGGCGAGCGTCGGTGATTGGGCTGAAAACGCGGCCAGACTGGCTTTATCTACTGCGCTGAGCAATTCGTATTGTTCTACGCCGGGTGCACAAATCACCTCGCCGAGCGCCAATCCATTCAGGCTGGCGGTGACCACGTCTTCTGCCGACATACGCGGTACCGCGCTGAGATCGAGCCCCTGACGTTCGTGGAACTCGGTCGCAACCACGCCAGGACAGAGCGCCTGAATTTTCAGCCCCTGAGATTTTAACTCTTCATGCAGCGTCTGGGTAAAAGCGACGATGTGCGCTAAAGCGCTGGTATAGACTGCACGGCGAACTGGCAAGTTCTCAATCGTTGCTGAACCGCTGTAGGCCAACATCCCGGCAACGTTGATCACCGAGCCTCCGCCCCGCGACACCATGCCCGGCATGGCCGCATGCGTGAGTAACGTGGTTGCCAGCACTTTCACATGCAACAACTCGCTGGCTTTACCGACCGGTAATTCGATGAACGGCATGTAGTGCGCCACGCCGGCATTATTGACTAACAGCGTTAAGGGTTCGCTGTGACAAACGTTGGATACCGCCTCAATCCCGGCCAGTGTTGCCAGATCGGCCACCAGTGGGCGGACACTGACTTGAGGAAATGCCGCCACCAATTCGTCGAGGCGGTCGCCTCTTCGCCCCACCACTATCAGATTATAACCTTCACCCGCTAAACGCTGGGCAAAGGCTCGACCAATCCCGGAAGATGCGCCCGTGACCAGAGCCAGTTTTTTGTAACTTCCGGCGTAATGCGGGGCGGTTTGTTCCAAATCACGTTCTATCGCAGACATATTCTTAACCTTACCAGGGGAGAGTCACGGTTGAAGAAGTATAGGCCATCGGACGTGATGCCGATGGCCCCTCGCGGTTACTGCAGCAGGCGTTTGATAAAACGGGTTTGCTCATCTTCTGCCGGGCCCTCTTCAATCCAGCCGAGGTGGCGATAAAACCCGTTGGCGCGAACGTCGCGGTTATTGTCGGTGTTGAGCCAAATCTCCGTGCAACCTTGTGCGAACAGCCATTCCTCGGCGGCCTGCGTCAGGCGTTTACCGAGCCCATGACCTTCAAATGCCGGATCGACAAACACCGCAAATATCGTAGCGTCTTCGGCATCGGCCATACTGAACGCGACTACCTGCCCCTGCTGCTCGGCTACCCAGCCACGCCCCGCGCCGGTGAGCATGGCGGGTAGCGTGTCATGAGTGATGCCCAGCTCAGCCATTTGCTCGACGGAAAGGTGGTTATCCCGTACCGACGTGCGAATGCGGAACAGGTCGTCAATGTCGGTATCAAGGGCGATGCGTAGGGTAAATCTTTCCATGTTTAACTCTCCTTTTGGGTGTTGATGGTGCGTACTCGGCGTTAGCCCTCTCTGGACTGAGATTTCCACATCGAAGCATCGTGCCCGTTACGCTCGAGTCAGCTCCCGCTCTTCGATTCGGGCCGTTTTGGCCGCCATCGTAATATCTTCCTCAGTGGCATCATCATAGTCACCCTGCGTGACTATAGGCCAGCAGGGTGACCGGTGTTAATTGATGATTAACAACTGAGGGAAAGGACTACCAGTCGAAGCGAACGCCCGTCAGTTGTTCACTCAGCGCCCAAAGGCGTTTGGCGGTGTCAGGATCGCTGGCCCAGGAGCTGACGCCGGTTTCTGCGCCGTCGTCCACCGCCACCGAGGCGATATCGCCGTCTTCGCAGTAGACACCACCCATTCCTGCCAGACGCTCATCGACCGCGCACCAGACGGAGGTTGCCGCACCTTGCGCCACGGTTTTGAATCCCGCTTCTTCCGTCGTTTTAAGCTCACCCTGTTCATTGAGTGCACCAACCTGCTCGAAATCACTTTTCTCCATATGGCGAGTCAGTGCGGTATAAATCGCCCCCGGATGCAAAGAAAATGCGCGCAGATGATAAGGCGCGCCAAGACGATCAAGTTCCAGCGCGAACAGGGCATTGGCGGTTTTCGACTGCCCGTAAGCCTGCCATTTATCATACGGACGCTGGTTGAAGTTGGGATCGGTTAAATCGACACCCGCAATACGGTGGCCACGCGACGATACCGCCACTACGCGTGCGCCGTCGGCTTTGAGCAACGCCGGAAGCAGGCGCGCCGTCAGCTGATAGTGACCGAGATGGTTGGTGGAAAACTGCCACTCATTGCCCCGAGCATCACGCTTAAGCGGCGACGCCATGACACCGGCACTGTTGATCAAAATATGCAGCGGGCGGCCGGTTTGCAAAAAGCGCCAGGCAAAGGCGTCAATGGAGTCGGGGTCCATCAGATCCAGATAATCGATCTCCACGTTGGGGATGCCGTGCAGCGCCTGTTTGGCCTTTTCTTCGTCACGCGTCGGGACGCGAACTCGAGCCCCCGCCTGTGCCAGAACACGAACGGTTTCCTGCCCAATGCCTGAATAGCCACCGGTCACAATCACATTTACGCCTGACAGATTGCGTTGCCCGAGGACCTCGCTGGCGGTGGAATGGGCGTTAAATCCAGAATTAAGGGGTTTTTGTTGAGTGGTCATAGTCAGTTCCAATGTGGTTGAGGAGAGCAACAACCCCGGGGTCATCAGTTAGCCGACCTGACAATAATGCGCGATGGGAACCAGACTTTGAATACACTAACGTCCTGAATGGTGTCGCGATCGTCCGAATGTGACGATCCATAGGAAATAACGTGAGGCTTAGGAGGCCGCGGGCAAACGCCAGATGGAGGAATGTACGTTTAAAGGGTCGATGGCGCTGTCAGCATAACGCTCGAGTTCACTGATTTGGCTGTGAAAGAACTGCTTCGCCTTATGGCTCAGTTGTTCGCTGGCTGCGATCCGCCCTTTTAGCGAGTCGAGAACGTATGATACCTCCCAGGCTCCATCCTGTAACTGAGGGTCTTGTAGCAGCCTTTCGTCTTGTAGAGTGCCGCCTTGAGCGAGCATCAAGTCAAATAGGTCATCGCGAGTGATCAGGGTACGGATGTTGCAGTCATGGTGGTGGGCGAGCAGATTGTATTGGTTTTGAATGTGTACTGAATAAAAATGGGCCAATTGAGGAACGCTCGTGACACGCGTGTCCCATTCGGCATAACAGAAAATGTCCGCGACTTTTGTGGCTTTCTCGACCATTCTCGCCAGTTGTTCCTGCTCTTCAAAATACCAGGAGCAGTGCGAGAGTATAATTTTATCGAAGTATTTATCGGGATACTGTACTGAATCTGCGAGGAAATCTGTCTCAAGGTGGAAGGCTATACGCGGCCCTACTGCTGAGGATTTTATCATCGCCATGGATTGCGCCAGCGTGTAAGGCCGCCCGTAATCACCTTGAGCAATGTCTAAGGCAACGACTTCACCGTTTTCACCCACTAATTCTGCCAGCACCGCCGTGGTGTCACCCTGCCCACAGCCAATTTCCAAAATTTTTTCACCCGATTTTATGCCCCAAAAATGCGCCAGTTCTATTCTGTGGCGGGTTTGAGCCGCTTGAATGCTGCGGTTGTTTTCATTCAACAACATGGTGCTTAAAATCTTTTCAATCATTGATTAAACCTGTTGAGTTGGGTAGATATATTGGCAATTCATTGCATCGATACATCAATGGCATGAGATATTTTAATGACTGATGTGACGTTCTGCATGTTTATGTTGATGCGTTAACTGCTGGAGTCCTCGATGGATCCCTTATCGGATGTGCTCTCTCTCCTCAATGCTGACAACGCTTATGTCATTGGGCTACGAACCGGCGGTGTCTGGGGAATGCACTTCCCGCCGCCAACGACCATTAAATTTAATGCCGTGGTGGAAGGTGACTGCTGGCTGGCGGTTGATGGCGAGCCAGCGCCGTTTCATTTGCATCAGGGCGATTGTTTTATCATTACGCGGCCAAGTGCATTTAGCCTTGCCAGCGCCCCGGGCATTGAGACGCACGACGCCGTGGAGATCTTTAGCCATTCGGTAGACGGTCTTTTACGCTATGGCGAAGGCGACGATTTCTTCATGATCGGTGGGCGTTTTAACTACGGTCAGGAAGCCCGATTGCTGCTAGATAGCCTGCCAACGGTTGCCGTGGTGAATGCCAACTCTGATTCCGCTCCTATCTTGCAGTGGGCGCTGGGCTTACTGGTACAAGAAGTCACCCACCGTTCACCCGGTGGGGCCATGATGGCACAACAGCTCGGTAACATTATGCTGATCCAAGTGTTGCGTCAGTATCTGGGAACTGAACAAAACAGTTCGGCGGGCTGGCTATTTGCGCTGTCTGACTCACGGGTGAATCGCGCGCTAGAGGCGATTCACAGTGACCCTTCACGACGCTGGAGCGTGCAGCAACTGGCGGATGTCGCCGGTGTTTCGCGTTCCACGTTCGCACTGAACTTCAAGCAAAAGGTCGGTTTCGGCCCACTGGAGTATTTGCTGCGCTGGCGAATGCAGTTGGCGAGTCGCCGGTTGGTCGCAAGCAATGTGACGATTTCGTCGGTGGCGCAGTCGTTAGGGTATGACTCGGACAGTGCATTCAGTAGTGCGTTTAAGCGGGTGATGGCCTGTTCACCCCGTGAGTATCGTGAAAAACAGCAGAGTCGTTAGTGCCCCTGCTGGGTTCTGGAGCGGCAAACGTTAGGCTATCGGAATGTAATATTCACAGGTGATGCCGTTTTCGGTGGCGACTTGTGAGTATTTTTCCACATCATGTCCAAGACGAAATTGCAGGTTGAGCGTCGGGAAAAACACCGAGTACAGATACAAAATATAGTCATTGAGGCGGCTGATATCATGCGTGTAGTCGATCTTCAGATAACGCCCCGCCGGTATGGCTAACGTTGCTTCGATATTGTGGCCAAAGTCGGCAGTTTTCTGGCGGCCCACGGTGTACACCATGTCCATTTCCATCACGGAATCTTGTTCTTCTCCCGGACCGCAGTCAGACAGGCCCCACACGGTGCTCTGTAATGACGAGGGATCTTTCAGATAGCTGTACAAGGTGTCGCGATGCACATGGTTTTTGGGATTGAACAGCGCTTCAATCGGATAGGTGTGACGCAGCGTTTGGCCAATGAATTCCATGTCCGGCAGTTCGACGATTTGATACGTCGGTGCAGGGAAATCATCGATCAACAACGGTGCCGTCACCCCGCCCATATTCCATTCACGATTACGCCGAAAAACCGCCGGTGTTTCCGCAAAGTTCTTTTTGAACGAGCGGGTGAACGTCTGCTGCGAGTCATAGGAATAATAAAGCGAAATATCCAGAATCGGCGTATTGGTCAGGCGCAATGCGATGGCCGCCATAGTTAAACGACGATCGCGGATATATTTGCCCAACGCATAACCGGTCTTACTTTTGAACAGACGCTGAAGATACCAAGGTGAATAGCCGGTTTTCTTCGACGCCCGCTCCATCGTGAGGCGATCATTGAGGTTCACTTCAATCCAATAGAGCAGCTCTTTAATGAGCTGATCGTGAAAGTCAGGTTTTTCGATATTGTACAAATTTACGCTCCAGACTGTCCTGATGTTTAACCGAAAATCCACGCATCTGCGCGGCAAGCCTGTTTTTATTTTTCTGCTAGGTCATACGCTCGCGAGGTTGAGAAGACGCTGGCGAACGTAATTCGATATCGATAGCACGGTTCAAATTGTAGGCGACACGCTCTGGTGTTAGCCCCAGTGAAGCGAGGCGTGACATGCCGTCCATGCTGCTGCTCAGGCCGATCAATCGCCAGGCGACATCATCGGTGCTGTCTTCAAGAATGAAC
>Ga0105858_1000250_pt1 | contig 27098 bp, 31 predicted proteins | sample OrgsoiDNA_201062_FD_89683 | JGI IMG/M metagenome (GOLD analysis project Ga0105858, IMG submission 89683) | Permafrost soil microbial communities from the Arctic, to analyse light accelerated degradation of dissolved organic matter (DOM) -... | ecosystem: Environmental > Terrestrial > Soil >...
CGTTTTTACTCAGGTCTTCTTTACTGAAAATGCCACACATATACAGAACCGTACCTCGTTTTACCCAGATGCGTTATCACATACTCTGAATTCGATGGCAAGCCATTTTTAATCAGTGATGGACGTGTCGCACATATTTGAGTCGGTTAACGGTACTGACTCTTCAGCTAAGCTGAAATATGTTGATAGACATGCTTTTTTCTGCTTAACAGTTTAACAAGCAAGCCACTCAAAACAATAACGGCCCGCGCAGATTATTGATCATTTAATGCAGAACGATAAGCCTGAAAACCGATTTTATTTGAATTTTTATCTTTTAAGTTATGCCCGGAAGTAGGGGTGTTCAGGTTAATATTTACGCATCAGGATATCTGGCTGGTAGGATTCATTAATGATGAGACAGTGCATACAACCTTGCATGTTCTGCCTTGTATGGCAGAGCACTCTGCCACCATGATGCCTGGTTATGCGCGATTTTCAACCATCTTGACACAGCGATTAAATCCCCCTTCCTGACTGGTTATGCATTAGCCAAAAAGGGCTTATAAGATATTGTGGTGCAATACTTTCAACCTGAGTGAATAAGTTGCACCGCCACTGTGCAGATCACTTACACATTTTTTTATAAAAAGAGGCGAGAAACAGGCAAGTAATCGAAAGGAAACGCTCTGCTCAGTAAGATTAAAAAAGGGGTTACAGTATGATTTTAACAATATGATGAAATAATGATGACCTGAAAGTTAAATTAGTGTTGGTCAGGTAATTACGCATATTTTATCACTCAGGGAATTGAATCACCCTCTTACGATAAAATAGCCAAATAACCGTGATGTACATCACGGTTTTATTTACTCGTCGATTGTCATGCCTGATAAACAATGGCTTGAACCGTGGCCTGACCTCACCGCGAGCGTGGAAAACAGCAGCTGACAAGTGTCACCAAACGGGCACCGGCAGCATTTCAATCTGCCAAAATACTTTGCCCTATTTTTAGCGGAAGAAAACGCGGGGCGACATCTGCATACGCCTCTTTAGCCAGCGCTAATTCATGCAAGGGTTCATCCAGAGACTCATCGGCTAATTCGAATACTCCCCAATGGATAGGCACGGCTTTTCTGCATTTGAGTTCAGAAAACACCATTACCGCCTGTTGCGGATCCATATGTTGCGCACTCATGAACCATCTTGGTGCATAGGCTCCGATCGGAATGGCAGCCAGATCAAAGGGGCCTAAACGTTGACCAATTTCCTTAAACTGACGACTGTATCCGCTATCCCCTGAGAAATAAAAACGCAGTGCCGGACTGGTTACCACCCACCCACACCATAAAGAGCGATTTCGATCCCACGGGGTGCGCATACTCCAATGGCGTGCAGGTACGGCATGGAAAGTCAGGTCGCCTGCGGTGTGTTCCTGCCACCAATCCAACTCTTCCACGAAGCGAGCACCCTGACGTACCAGCCAGGTTTTCATACCCAGAGGCACAATGAACTTCAGTTGAGGAAAGCGTCTGAGCAGCTTTTTTATCGTGGTTTTATCCAAGTGATCATAATGGTTATGGGAAAGCACCACATAATCAATAGGTGGCAAATCTGCGACGTTGGCAGCGACTGGCGTTTTTCTTTTCGGGCCGTAAAATTTTAGCGGTGAGGCCCGCTCTGACAACGCGGGATCAGTCAGGACGGTTTTTCCTGCGATCCTTAGCAACAAGCAGGCGTGCCCAAGGAACCAGAGTCTGTCATCGCTGCCGTTAAAATCTGCCTTTTGCCACCACTCGGCAATAAACCTCTGATAGCCCATTCGGGGTGGTTTCGGTAACTGCTGCGCTTTGCGCTCACGCTGCCAGCGCTTGAAGTCTCCTTCCCCGCGATGATGAGGTTCTGGATTAGTGAACCCTTCCGGCGTGTGATGCGCTTTGGAAGGATCGTAGTAGCGATTTTTGACGACCATAACACTCCTGCAGTTTCACGATATGAATGATCAATACGTTGATGAGTACTTGCCCTGGTGGCTCGACGCCCCTATTTAATGACATGAATTCGCCTACATTGCTTCTCACAAAGTGCAAGAACATGTAGCGACATCGGACTACAAATTTACGTTCTTAAGCAAATCTTAAGATGACAATGTTGTGATAGTCACCTGATATACAAGGAGGCAATATGACTCAGTCTAAGGTAATCCGCCCGTGGACATTCACGCAACGTATCCGCAATGTCTTTAATTTACAGCGCCAATATTGGACGCTTTGGTTTACATCACGCCTTCGTCGCACACAGATACCCCAGGTCATGATGACTCTGGCCAGTGTGCTGCTCAGCGCTTTGGTTCTGTGCGCGATCATGGTGACCATCGTCGTGTTTGACGTTCTCATGCTCTTGTTTGCGGTGGTCAGAACCCCTTTTCAGCGAAAAAAACGCCCGTATTTTCCTATTGTCAGAACGAACGCCTGTCAGTAAAGCTTAAGTAAAAAGCCGCGCCAAAGAGACATCTCTGGCGCGGCTTTATTAGGAATTATTAATGTGGACAAAGTTTGCTGCTTTCACAGCGCTAAGTATACCTCAGGCCGCTTCAGCACAAAGTTTGGTGAGATTTCTGGCTCCGATCATTAAGGTTGCTACATAGGATTGCCGGCGGGTAACCACTTCAACCGCCACCCTGGCGTCTTTATATTTGATCAGGTAAGTCGAGGGCCAGCCCTGGCGTCGGGTGCCATAAGCCTTTTCGTGACTGTCAATGGCTGCATGGGCAACCACCAGATGGGAGAGAGTTTTATCACCTTTAATGATGCGCTTCATAATGGACTCCGCCTTAGACACAACTGTCAAAATGAGGAAACATTAATCACTTGATACGCATCGCTTTATGCGACGCTTATTCGAATCACTTCTTTGTAACTTTGTTACAGGTTGAGTATCTCTGCGGTTTTCTTTATGCGCAAGTTTTACTTAGCAGGAAGCAAACCATGGCTGCACGCAGTGGTCGGTGGCTATCGGCATGCCAGAGGCCCTGTTCACTGATGATATGTGCAGACCAGGAAGTTTTATCCGGCGTTTCAGTTGCGCTGAGGCTAATATTATTGGCGCAGATAATCGGCCAGGCATCGGAGGGGTTGTTGCAATAATCTTTGCCTTTAACACCACCATAAGGATACCACTTCTCAGGTTCCTCGCCGGTCAGCAGGGCGATACTGTGGTTTACTTCGCTGTCGTTCTCTTCAGACCATTTAATCATGACTCATTCCATCTCGTGCCATTGTTGTCATGAGCCTACGATAGAATTAAGACAGTTTTATGAATGTATTAGCACAGATGAAGAAAAGCCCGCGTCGTTAAGCGGGCTCTCAATACATCAGAATTATCTTTCGGGGATAAACCCACGCAGGCTGAGTGCAGAATCATCATCCATGGCATCTGCGGACGTTTGCCCTTCAACCTTGCCGGCTAGAATTTTTAATAATTCAGTTTGTTGGCGCTGATGATCAGCGATCTCCTGCAAAAGCTGAATTTGCTGATTGGCCCTGACGCTCGCCCGGTTGATAACAAACCACAGCAACAAGAACAGCAAAACAAAAAGTATACACAGCACCAATGAGGCCAGGCTGGATTGGCCCATTGCGAGATCAAACATTGACTACCCTACTGCTTAATTTTTCCGAACGGTTATCTTACCATTCCAACACGGTCAGGGAAGCCATTAGCAAAAAAACAGGCCGTCCGGCAAGGGTATCCTGGTCGGTCACCAGGGAATAAATGAGGTCACAGCACAGACGCCAAGGTCAAAATTCCCCCCCTGGTCGCAGTAGCTGTTCAGCGCAAGAAGATATAGCGCAACGCAGACCAGCAGAAACACCACGAACATCACGATCTTTTTCAGGTTAAAGACTCGCTTTTTCAGTTTGATAGCATCTCTCTTGCGGTTTAATGCCGGTTTATTGAGGCTCAAATTCTGCGTCCAACACGTCGATAGTAATAATGCCATGCTACGCTCCTGACCTTAAACAAAATTATAACAGCCTGATGCCGGAGCTTAAGGGCAGCACAAATTCCTTAGCCTCTTCTTACCCTAAGATTCCACTGGTTTTTCTGGAAATGATAGCGGTGAAATATTCATTACATCTATACTTCTCAGCATCCTGAGGCCCTCAGGAAATACAATAAGAGGAATACCCCTGATGAGTGCAATCAAAGCCATCATTGTACTGGCGATTATTTACGCCGTTTTTCTGTTTTCAGGTTATGGCGTGACGGTTGGCAGCAGTGAAAATGCGGCAGGTTTAGGTCTGAAGTGCCAATACTTGACAGCGCGGGGTGTCGTTGATTCTCAGTATCTGCATACTGACAGCGGGATCGTAGGTGTGGCGAAATGTCCGATTTTTAAACAGATCGATGAAGTTGTAGATAAAAAATAATGCTCAGGATGCCTGCGCTTGCGGGCATCCTTTTCTACCCAAAAATCCAATCTTAGCTGTCATGCTTAGTGAATTTGAGATCAATAAGAGAAATGGCTTTTTCGATAGCCCGCTTGGTCACCGGATCAGCACCTGCCGGGTGACGGGAGAAGTCGATACTTTTCAGTTGATGTGACATTTTGTCTCGTACTTCCGTCGGTGCAATCACATCAATTACATCGAGAATTTGCTTTATCACTAACTGACACGCCACCAGATCAGATTCAAACTCCTGCTCTTTCGTTAACAGCTCAGACATGTGGGCTCCTTAATCTCTTTCATTCATCAGAAAATTGCGGTCGTCAGAATAGCATGGAGCGCATCCTGTTTTCCTCTGCCAGCGGACTATCTGACGATGTAAAGCAACGACTTGCTCAAATATCGGGCAAACGGACAGCACGTGCTGTGGTTACCACTTCAAATCTTCTATGCTTAACGCAGTGGGCGATAAGGGGAAGCTATGTTCGCGCTTGTATTAACCATCTGTTATCTCGGTGGCGGCTGTGATGAATTAGCCATCGACGCTTTCAATACCAAACAACAATGTATGGTGGCTATGCGCCAGGAAGGTTTGCGTCACGCAAGATGTTATCCAATCGAAGATTTTATTGATGGCTACTGGTCACCAGCCCAGGAAAATGCCGATTTCTGAGACCCGGATCCCCTATTTTATGCTGTTCTTGACCTTTGCCTAACATAAACGTAACTAAAGTATTGCCAAACGTGACAGCCAAAGGTATCACTATCCTGTTACTCATTGATATTTAACTATATTGACAGGGCAGGAAATGGCAATGATGAAGCAAAGATATAAAGCGGTTTTCAAGAAAATCCCTCTGGCTCTCTTTCTTTCCGGTACTTTCCTTACTTCTCTCCCCGCGCTTGCCGCACAGGTGCCCGCGGGTGTCGAACTGGCAGCTAAACAGGAAATAGTACGTAACAACGGCAGCGAACCGGCTTCCCTTGATGCACACAAAGTCTCCAGCGATGTCGAATTCAATATCATAAGCGACCTGTTCACCGGGCTCATTAGTATCGATGATCAGGGCAACCCACATCCGGCTCTGGCCGCGAGTTGGGAAAATAAAGACAACAAGGTATGGACTTTCCATCTGCGCCCGGACCTTAAATGGTCTGATGGCTCGCCAATAACGGCGCAGGACGTGGTGTTTAGCTGGCGTCGATTGGTTGACCCGACCATCGGTTCACCGTATGCCACCTATCCCGGCAGCATGCATATGCTCAATGCCGTTGAAATTGTCAACGGCAAGAAGAAACCGGACACATTGGGCGTGAAAGCATTGGATGAGCACACTGTTGAAGTGACGCTGGATCAGCCTATTTCTTACTTCCTCGGTATGTTGGCTCACCCAACACTCTTCCCGCTGAATGAAGCCGCTATTAGCAAATACGGCGATAAGTGGACACAGCCGGGTAATTTAGTCAGCAGCGGTCCTTTTAAACTGGACAGCTGGACGGTCAACGAACGTGTTGTAGCCGCGCGCAACACGAATTATTGGGACAACCAACACACCGTCATCAACAAAGTCACCTACCTGCCGATTGTTTCCGGTACTGCGGATGTGAACCGCTATAAAGCCGGTGAAATTGATATCACCTCGACAGTGCCTGAAATACAGTTTGCCTCGTTGAAAAAACAGCTTGGCGATCAGGTTCATGTCGGCCCCAAACTCGGGGTTTATTACTACTCCCTCAATACCTCCAAGCCGCCATTTAACGACCCTCGCGTCCGTTTAGCGCTCAACCTGGCTCTGGATAAAGATATTATTGCGGGAAAAGTCCTGGGTCAGGGGCAAAAACCAGCGTGGAATATCGTTCCAGATGACACCGGCGGCTTCGCCTTTAAGAACAGCAAATATCAACAGATGACTCAGGAACAACGAGTCGCCGAAGCGAAAAAACTGATGAATGAAGCCGGATACGGCCCTTCGCACCCGCTGAAGTTTAATTTGCTCTACAACACGTCAGAATCTCATCAACGCATCGCCATCGCCGCAACATCGATGTGGAAGAAGAATCTGGGGGTTAACGCCGTACTGCAGAACCAGGAGTGGAAAACCATGCTCGATACCAAGCGGCAAGGTAACTACGACGCTATACGTTATGCCTGGATTGCCGATTATAACGAGCCATCAACCTTCCTCAATACGCTACGAACGGGTGACAGTGAGAACTCATCTAAATTTAGTGACCCGGCATACGACAAAGCGCTGGATGATGCGCTACAAGCCAGCGATAAGGCGCAGGTAGGCCAATATTACCAACAGGCCGAAGACATCCTCAGTACGCAGGTTCCGGTTATTCCGCTGTATCAATATGTCAGCGCCAAACTGGTTAAACCTTATATCGGTGGCTATGACAACCAGAGTCCACTGGGTTATATCTATGCTAAAGACCTTTACGTGATCAAACACTAACAGCTGTATTTTATCCCCCGGTATCCGGGCCATCTCGCCTTCGCCCGGATACCGATTAAGGCCTCATTTTTCCCAACTGCCGCCAACTCACCCGTTCATTCTCATGAAGAGATTTGCCACAACGCGCTCAAATGTTAGATTGGTGGAAAATCACACAAACGGGAGGAAAGATGAAATTCTCGGAAAGTGAGATCCAACCGCTCTGGGATGAGGTTTCGCGCATCATTGGTGATGCAGTCATCCAACTGCACCATCATGGTAAATCGTTCAATGCAGAGGAATTAGTGGGTTATCTCACCCATCAGCTTAGCGAAACGCAGCAAGTAAAACGCCGCGTCCTGCTGGGCGCGGCGATTAATATGCTCAAAACAAACCGTATGCGTAACTAGGACGGTAAAATAATTTCAGGCGAAAGGGTTCGCAGACACTTTTCGAGTATCACGTAAGTGCCTTTATCTCCATAAATATGGCTGTTGAGCACCATCCAGTGTAGCGTCGCTTCAAAATCCGCAATCAGCTCTCGCGCATCCAGCCCTGGTTCAATGATTTTTTCACCCGCGGCGTCAACAAAAAAATAGTCGTAATTCGCAACAGTGACAAAAATACTGCTAGGCGCCTCGGCGTTGGCCTCTTTACCAATGTTGCATCCACGAAGCGCTTCGCCCAGTTCCCCCTTTTCCAGGGCCTGGTTGATGATCGCCAGCGTATCGAACTCCACTGGCCGCGGTAAAGCCTCGATCATCGTGGCCCGGATTGATTTATAAAATAGAAGAAAGTTTTTCATCACTACCTCAGCTCTGCACACACTCAACCTCCGGCCACACGCGTAGCCAGACGAAAATGTCTGAAGACTCACTGATAGGTTAATCGTATCAAGGCAGAAAGCGACTATGACGCATTCGATACCCCGACTTATTCGGAACGGGCCGCCCTTCCCTGAGCAAACAGAAATATTCTTTGGGTAATATCATCAGCGCCCAGAATATTCCCCTTCTGCTCCAGATTTGCCCGCGCATAGGCGATATCATGGGCCTGATCCACCATGCTGATCACCTTATCGCGGGTACTCTTATCGAGATTCCCCAGCAGAGTGGTCAGAATGGCCTGGTATGCATTCGAAGCATGAATTAGCTGCTTCTCACGCTGCTCAAGGGCATCAATCCGCGCAACCAGAGACTGCAAAAGGTCATGATCAGACATAGCGATATCCTTCTGTTCGGGTGAAAACACCCCGGCATCATGGGCAATAGCATAAGCTCTGATAATAAGTTTAGCAGAAACAGAAAATGACTCTGGGTGCAAAAACTGAATGTTTAGCCGCGGTAAATATCAGGTTGATAACGTTCCATGAAAGTATCGGGTTTAGTCAGCGGCGCGAAGCCAAACTGCGCATACAAACCATGAGCATCGCTGGTAGCCAGTGTCAGGCGCCGTAATCCCTGTAGCTCCGGTGCAGCCACTATGGCCGCCATTAATGTTTTACTAAATCCCTGGCCGCGATACGGTGGCAGCACAAATACGTCGACCAGATTGCCGAAGGTGGCAAAATCAGTGATAACGCGGGCAAACGCAATTTGCTGACCGGCCAGATACCCACCAAAACAGAGAGAGCCCTCAATGGATTTCTCCACCACGGCTCGGGGTATGCCCTGACCCCATGTAGACTCTTCATTTAAGAAACGATGAATAAGCTCGCGATCCAAACACGTCTTATCCGTCGAAATCAATAATTCATGCATCGTTGCGTTCTCCTCAAAGGAATCCTAAGCCCGGAAAATAGTCACCCATTCACTGAATCCTCAGTCATTCATTAAACCAATATTCAACCAATTAACAAATCATTAAGTTTATGAATTGAGTTGTAACCACAAAGTCCGTGCCTATAGTCAAACCGGGGCCGTACGTGCTGGCTTAACCGGCCAGATCACCAATAAGGCGTAACAATCGCAGTAACTGGTTACAGATCGGCCAGTGGTATCGCACAGCGCAATGTGACATTTTCGCCGTCAGTTAATTGAGTCGTTTTGATGAATATTGAGGCGGGTTTTAGGATGAGAAATACGATTTATACTTTAGCGTTATTGTTGTCGCTTTCAGTAAGTTCACTGGCACATGCGGCCAGCTGTCTGAAAGGAGCTGTCGTTGGCGGAGTGGCCGGGCATCTTGAACATCACGCGGTATTGGGCGCGGTTGCGGGGTGTGCCGTCGGCCACCATATGGCGGCTAAAGCCAAAGCACAGCAGGCGCAAACGGCAGCGAAATAATGACTTGGGTGCTGTATCCGCCGGATGCTGATATAACTACAGCTCAATGGTCTCAAACCGTCCGCTGAATAGCGGCTTACAAAGGATTTTGTAGCCGTCGCTGTCAAAATGGGTGGAGACCTTCTGAAGGGTATGTTCTTCACCCAATGAATTGACCGTGCCAAGATAAAACCAGTCCTGAACGATGTGATATTGGGTAAAGGCCGCCCCCTCTTCTACGATGGCAATTCTGCCTGGCCAGTTCCAGCAGCTCACCCGCAGCGACTCCAGTGCCAGCAGCAATCTGCCATTATGTTCTTCAAGTGTCTCGGCACCGCAACACGCTCCGGCACAACGCTTAAGGCTGAAGCGAAAACAGGCGCGATTTTTAGCCACTTTCTCAATACCTAAAACGCCGTAACAGAGTTTCTGTTCGTCGGCGAGAGTCCTTAGCTTATCCAGCGCCACGGTGCGGTTGGCGAACAGGCCAAACAGGCCCGGCGTGCTGGCGAAATCAATATCTTTGGCGTACGCCACTTCAACACTGCCGTTCTGGATATGCAAAGAACAGAGCTGCTTTGAGCGGCGCAGACGTTTATTAAATAGCGGCTGCTGTTCTTTTATCATGCGGGCTTCAGTAAGTAGCGCGCCCAGTTCACCTGCAGTTTCCAAAAAAGTGATACGTGTAGTCTGACGCAATAATTTCGCTTCATCTTTGGCTCGAAAATGCGCCATGACCCGGCTGCGTATATTGACGCTTTTACCAATGTAGAGGGGAAGCTGATCGTTTAACCCATGGAAGATATAAACACCGGGCACCGACGGCAACTCAGCCAGAGTTGCACGCAGGTGCTCAGGATACTGATAAATTTCAGCGTCAAACTCGCTGCGGGACAAATTCCTCAAACTCTTTCACCCACTCATTGCAAAATATTTAAGACGGCGACACCACCCGGTTTCGCCCTTCCTGCTTAGCACGATACAGCGCTTCATCGGCCTGTTTCAATACCCGTTCAGCCTGACTCTTACCGGGACTGCCTGCGGCCACTCCCAAAGAGACAGTGATTTTACCCGCCTGCGGTATCTGCATCTCTTCCACACTCTGGCGCAAACGCTCAGCGATATGAGTCGCGACCTCAAGGGAAGTACCAGGCAACACCATAAGGAACTCTTCACCACCGTTACGGCAAAGGATGTCACTCTCACGCGAACCTGCACGAATCTGTTGGGCCAACAGTTTGATCACTTCATCCCCGACGTCATGCCCGTAGGTATCATTGATCTTTTTAAAATGGTCAATATCCAGCGCAATGACCGAGAAATTCAGCTTCATCTGCTGAATATACTCCAGCGCCGTGGCCAGCCCACGCCGGTTAAACAACCCCGTCATCGGATCCGTCTGGACTTCGAACTTCAGTTTACCGATTTTCTTTTGCAGCAGACTGATCCCAATCAGCAGCGCACGCTTAAGCTGTGTCGCTTCGAAATACCAGTCTGGAATCAGACGAATACTGTTGGAGATATCCGGCTTATCCATATCGTTGGCGCTGCGGGCTAACTGACGCAGCGGCCGCGCAATCAGGCGTGACAATATCCATACGCAGAGCAGAGTCAACAGCGCCAGCGGTGTCAGATGGCGCAACACTTTAAACATCAACCCTTGTAACGGTTTGAGCGTGGAGTCCGTTGGCCTGAGCGTAATAATAGCCCATCCCGTTGAAGGCACTACCGCGTAGCCTGCCAGCACCGGCTCGCCGAGAGTATTGATCATCATCAGGCTGCCATTCGTAACCTGCTGTACTGCGTAAGTGATTGGCTTAGGTTCCAGCACTTCCCCCACTCGCGCAGGATCATGGTGATAAAGAATTCTACGGTCGCGGTCAAGCACCACAATATAAGAGCCATCGCGATAATAGTGTTCGCCCAGCAACTCATTAAGGATGCTTTTTTGGCGTAAATAAAGGGTACCGCCAATATATCCGCGGTAATGCCCATCGGCAGTCACAATCGGCGTGGAAATATTAATCACCAGATTATTCGCCGCAGAGATATAGGGCTTGCTGATCAACGGACGGCGCAGCGACAAAGCTTCAAGCGCCCCGGGCGTCGTCAGTTTATGCCCCATCAACTGCAAGCTGTCTGGTGAGGTCGCGCGAATGATGCCGTGGGCATCGGTGATAACGACCGAGTTAAAACTGTCGCTCTGATATTTTAAGCGTGCGGTTTCAGACTGCAGAACAGCCGGATCATCAAAATTGGCCGCAGCAATACGGCTGCTATAAAACAGCTGTTTTTGCATGCTGTGCACGAAAAGCTCTGTGCTGGACGCCAACTTGGTGGCATAGACCCGGTTCGCTTCCAGGGTGTTATCGATGAGCAACTGCCGCTGCACGCTGTAGCTGGCATAGAAACTGTTAGCCAGCGTCACGAAGGCTGTGGTCACAGCCAGAATCAGGATCAGACGGCGTAAATCAAGTCGAAAAAAGACGCTGAAAAAAGATGAAGGTGACAAGACAATGACCCCGGGGCAAAAAGTGGCTAATGTTTAACACCGTCGGCTCTTATGTACAAGAAGACGGATAAAAAACGCCTGCAATTGCGCCGATGAAGCCGTCTTCTATACGTTCCGCACAATAAAAAGCGGGAGCTTTTTAGCTCCCGCTTTGGCAAAACTGCAGACCGCAATTACATATTTGCGATCATTGCATCGCCAAACTCTGAGCATTTCAGCAGTTTAGCGCCGTCCATCAGACGTTCGAAATCGTAAGTCACGGTTTTAGCCGCGATTGCGCCTTCCATGCCTTTAACGATCAGGTCAGCCGCTTCGAACCATTCCATATGACGCAACATCATTTCTGCGGAAAGAATAATTGAACCTGGGTTCACTTTATCCTGGCCTGCATATTTTGGTGCGGTGCCGTGGGTAGCTTCGAACAGTGCGCAATCAGAACCAATGTTTGCACCTGGTGCGATACCAATTCCGCCGACCTGCGCTGCCAGGGCGTCAGAAATGTAGTCACCGTTCAGGTTCATACAAGCGATAACGTCGTATTCAGCAGGACGCAACAAGATCTGTTGCAGGAAGGCATCAGCAATCACATCTTTAATGATGATGTCTTTGCCATTGTTAGGGTTCTTGATTTTCACCCATGGACCGCCGTCAATCAGCTCACCGCCGAACTCTTCGCGAGCCAGCTGGTATCCCCAATCTTTAAACGCGCCTTCGGTGAACTTCATGATGTTGCCTTTGTGAACCAAAGTCAGGGAATCACGATCGTTAGTAATAGTGTATTCGATAGCCGCGCGAACCAGACGCTTGGTGCCTTCTTCAGAGCAAGGCTTGATACCGATGCCGCATTCCTGTGGGAAACGGATTTTCTTCACGCCCATTTCGTCTTGCAGGAATTTGATCACTTTGTCGGCTTCAGCGGAACCTGCTTTCCATTCGATACCCGCATAGATATCTTCGGAGTTCTCACGGAAAATCACCATGTCGGTGTCTTCCGGGCGTTTAACCGGGCTTGGCGTGCCGGTGTAATAACGTACCGGGCGCAGACAGATGTACAGATCAAGCTGTTGGCGCAGGGCAACGTTCAGGGAGCGAATACCACCACCGACTGGCGTCGTCAGCGGGCCTTTGATGGCAACGCGGTAATCACGGATCAAGTCCAGTGTCTCTTCTGGCAACCATACGTCTTTACCGTACAGTTCTACTGATTTTTCGCCGGTATAAATTTCCATCCAGGAAATTTTACGTTCGCCGTTGTAGGCTTTTTTAACCGCCGCATCCACAACTTTGATCATAGCGGGGGTAACGTCAACGCCAATACCGTCGCCTTCGATGAACGGGATAATAGGATTATTAGGAACGATCAGTTTACCCTGGGCATCAACTGTAATCTTTTTACCTTCCGCCGGAACAACTACTTTGCTTTCCATTAACCTCTCCTTCGAGCGCATTTTTGTTAAAAATTTGTAAGATGCGGGTCGATATTACTTGAATAATGTCCGCGCGCCAATCTGAAACCGTTTTCACGTATAATGCGCCAATTCTCTCTGACTTCAATGCCTATGAAACCGATCTTTGTTAAAAATCACCACGTTAACCGTTTCAGCAAGCGGCCTGACAGGGTACGTCCAACGCAAAATAGTCCGCGTAAAGTGGTACTGTTCAATAAACCGTTCGATGTACTGCCGCAGTTCACCGACGAAGCCGGTCGTGCCACACTCAAAGACTACATCTCATTAACAGACATTTATGCCGCTGGCCGGTTAGATCGCGACAGCGAAGGTTTACTGGTGCTGACTAACGATGGCAAACTGCAAGCTGCGCTGACTCAGCCCGGCAAGCGCACCGGTAAAGTCTATTATGTCCAGGTTGAAGGGGCTCCGGACGCCGTTGCCGTCAACGCACTGCGTACTGGGGTTGAACTTAAGGACGGCAAAACGCTTGCGGCCGGTGTGGAAGTCGTCGATGAACCGCAGTGGCTGTGGCCACGGAACCCGCCTATCCGAGATCGAAAAGCTATCCCCACCGCCTGGCTGAAAATGACGTTATATGAGGGCCGCAACCGGCAGGTGCGACGCATGACGGCCCACGTAGGTTTTCCTACCCTGCGCCTTATCCGCTTCAGCATGGGTGAATATTCGCTCGGTGATTTACAACCCGGTCAATGGAAGGAGATCTCAGATGTTTAAGCCGCACGTTACCGTCGCCTGCGTCGTGCAATCGCAGGGACAGTTTCTGATTGTCGAAGAAACGGTGAATGGTAAAGTGACCTGGAACCAGCCTGCCGGTCATCTTGAAGCCAATGAAACCCTGTTCAGCGCTGCAAAACGCGAACTTTATGAAGAGACCGGTATCGATGCTGAGCCACAATCTTTTCTCAAACTGCATCAATGGCAGGCACCTGACGGCACCCCTTTTCTGCGCTTCGCATTTGTGATTGATCTCGACGAACAACCCCCCACCGCACCGCAGGACAGCGACATAGACCGCTGCGTCTGGGCCAGCGCGGATGAGATCATCGGTTCAACCCAACTGCGTTCACCGCTGGTAGCCGAAAGTATTCGCTGTTATCAGCAGAATCCGCGCTATCCCCTCGGGTTGCTGGCTAACTTCAATTTGCCGGAATAACGCAGGCTCCGCCGGTTGTACCGATCAACGGTGCAGCCAGCGCCCTGACGTGATAAAATTTCGCGCTTAGTTTTTTTCGAAAAAAAACACTAACCACCGCTGTCCGGTCCGGAGTGACTTTTTGTTGCGCGCGGCCTTCATCCTCGTGTGACTTTCTGGCGTTGAAATGCCAGTAAAAAGCGCCACCTGTCGGGCAATTTACTTATGTTTTTCGGGACTATTATGTCTGACAACAGCCAGAAAAAAGTGATCGTCGGGATGTCCGGCGGCGTCGACTCCTCCGTTTCGGCCTATTTGCTGCAACAGCAAGGCTACCAGGTGGAGGGCCTCTTCATGAAAAATTGGGAAGAGGACGACAATGAAGAGTACTGCACCGCCGCCACCGACCTTGCCGATGCGCAAGCCGTGTGCGACAAACTGGGCATGAAACTGCACACCGTGAACTTTGCAGCTGAATATTGGGACAACGTGTTTGAACTCTTCCTCGAAGAGTATAAAGCAGGCCGTACGCCAAACCCGGATATCCTGTGCAATAAAGAGATTAAATTCAAAGCCTTCCTGGAATTTGCTGCCGAAGATTTAGGCGCGGACTACATTGCAACCGGACACTACGTGCGCCGTAAGGACTTTGACGGCATCAGCCACCTGCTGCGTGGCGCCGACGGTAATAAAGATCAGAGCTACTTCCTCTACACTTTGGGAAGCGATCAAATCGCTCAAAGCCTGTTCCCGGTGGGTGAACTGGAAAAGCCGGAAGTACGCCGCATTGCCGAAGAGCTGGATCTTATCACCGCCAAAAAGAAAGACTCCACCGGCATCTGTTTTATCGGCGAGCGCAAATTTAAAGACTTCCTTGGCCGCTACCTTCCCGCTCAGCCAGGCCCAATCAAAAGCGTGGATGGTCAGGATATGGGGCAGCACCAGGGCCTGATGTATCACACTCTGGGGCAGCGTAAAGGACTGGGCATTGGCGGTCAGAAAGATGGCGGCGAAGATCCGTGGTATGTCGTAGATAAAGACGTGGCGAACAATATTCTCTACGTGGCCCAAGGTGGTGAACATCCACGCCTGATGTCCGTTGGGTTGATTGCCCAACAGCTGCATTGGGTAGACCGTAAACCGGTTACTGAACCTTTCAAATGCATGGTGAAAACCCGTTATCGGCAACAGGACATCCCCTGCACGGTTACTCCACTGGGCGATGACCGTATTGGCGTGCGTTTCGACGCGCCGGTTGCAGCGGTAACACCGGGTCAGTCCGCCGTGTTTTACATCGATGAAATCTGCCTCGGCGGCGGTATCATCGAACAGCGGCATCCCCTGTAACAGGGTTACTATCATCACGGGGCGCTTAATGCGTCCCGATTTTATTTTACGGATAATCCTCGCAAAACTGCACTGATTCCGAACTGGGTTTAGAAGCGATTATGTGGCATGATCTGCGCCTCAGTTTCGGCCGGTCCGCTGTTTCTTCGTTATCGAAGTCGGTGTCGCCCGAACAACGCTTACAGGAGTAAACGTGGCTAAAAATTATTATGACATTACGCTGGCATTGGCCGGAATATGCCAATCGGCGCGCCTGGTTCAGCAATTGGCCCATGAAGGTCATTGTGCACAGGAAGAAATGTCAGTGTCGTTACGCAGCCTGTTGGAGATGAATCCAGCGTCCACACTGGCAGTTTACGGCAATAATGAAGCCAACCTGAAGATGGGGCTTGAAACCCTGCTTGGCGTATTGAATGCTAACCGTCAGGGGCCTGGTGCCGAATTAACGCGCTACACATTGAGTCTGATGGTACTGGAGCGCAAGCTCAACGCTAATAAAGCCGCCATGAACAAACTTGGGGAACGGCTTGACCAGCTCGACCGCCAATTGGCGCACTTTGAGCTTGAGTCAGAAACCATGCTCAGCTCCCTGGCCGCGATTTATGTTGATATCGTCAGTCCGGTTGGCCCGCGGATTCAGGTCACAGGTTCACCTACGATTTTACAAAACCCACAGGTTCAGGCCAAAGTCCGGGCCGTACTGCTGGCGGGGATCCGTTCAGCCGTATTGTGGCAGCAGGTAGGCGGCGGACGCCTGCAGCTAATGTTTTCCCGTAATCGCCTGTTTGAACAGGCGAAAAATATTTTAGCTCATTGTTAATAAGATCCCAGGAGTTGCTACCGATGGAATTATCCTCACTGACCGCCGTTTCCCCCGTTGATGGACGCTACGGTGATAAAGTCAGCGCGCTGCGCGCAATCTTTAGCGAATTTGGATTGCTGAAGTTCCGTGTGCAGGTTGAAGTACGTTGGCTGCAAAAACTGGCAGCTTGCGCAGACATCCAGGAAGTCCCTGCTTTCGATGCCGACGCAAACGCTTTCCTTGACCAGTTAGTGGCTAATTTCGACGAAAAAGACGCACAGCGTATTAAAGACATCGAGAAAACCACTAACCATGACGTCAAAGCGGTTGAGTACTTCCTGAAAGAAAAAGTGGCTGCTATTCCGGCCCTGCACGCGGTGTCCGAATTTATTCACTTCGCCTGTACCTCAGAAGATATCAATAACCTGTCTCACGCCCTGATGCTGCAGACTGCGCGTCAAGACGTCATCGCGCCCTATTGGCTGAAAATTATTGATGCCATCAAAGACCTGGCACATCAATTCCGTGACATCCCCCTGTTATCACGTACCCATGGTCAGCCAGCGACCCCGTCGACGATTGGTAAAGAGTTTGCCAACGTGGCCTATCGTATGGATCGTCAGTACAAGCAGCTGCAACAGGTGGAGATCCTCGGTAAAATCAACGGTGCGGTCGGCAACTACAATGCCCACATCGTGGCCTATCCGGAAGTGGACTGGCACAAATTCAGCGAAGAGTTTGTCACTTCGCTGGGTATTACCTGGAACCCGTACACCACGCAAATTGAACCGCATGATTACATTGCAGAACTGTTCGACTGTGTGGCGCGTTTCAACACCATTCTGATCGATTTTGATCGCGATATCTGGGGCTACGTCGCCCTGAATCACTTTAAGCAGCGCACCATCGCTGGCGAAATCGGTTCCTCTACCATGCCGCACAAAGTTAACCCGATTGACTTCGAGAACTCCGAAGGCAACCTCGGGTTGTCTAACGCCGTATTGCAGCATCTGGCCAGCAAGCTGCCGGTCTCACGCTGGCAGCGTGACCTGACGGATTCCACCGTACTGCGTAATCTTGGCGTCGGTTTAGGCTATGCCCTGATCGCCTATCAGGCGACCATGAAAGGCGTGAGTAAGCTGGAAGTGAACGAAGCGAATCTGGCCTTCGAACTCGATCACAACTGGGAAGTTTTGGCTGAGCCAATCCAGACCGTGATGCGCCGTTACGGCATCGAGAAGCCGTACGAAAAACTGAAAGAGCTGACCCGTGGCAAACGCGTAGACGCAGCCGGTATGCAGGCATTCATCGACAGCTTGCCATTGCCGGATGATGAGAAAGTGCGCCTGAAGGCCATGACGCCAGGTAACTATATTGGCCGTGCGGCTAAAATGGTTGATGAACTGAAGTAAGTTTCCACTATTTACAGATCTGGCGACCTGCGGGTCGCCTTTTTTATATTTGTGAGTTATGAAACCTTTAGGTTCTTAGCGCGATCGGTCTCACATTTTCTGTCACTGGGCAGTTTGGCCGTTTATACTTGGTTTATCTTTCGTTTAACCTGCCTCACAAGATGTTTATCTGACGTTGAAGCAAATCATTTTGAATACGTTACAGTTATCGCGGGATATATTATAAAAACTGTACAGGGTTCAGCCCTGCATCAAAAAAGGAGTTGCTATGCGAATTCTGGTTGTCGAAGACAATGCGCTGTTGCGCCATCACCTGTCGGTACAAATGCGCGAGATGGGGCATCAGGTTGATGCAGCAGAAGACGCGAAAGAAGCTGATTACTTTTTGCAGGAACATGCGCCCGATATCGCCATTGTTGATCTCGGTTTACCCGGCGAGGATGGTCTGAGTTTAATTCAGCGCTGGCGCAGCCATCAGGCAAAACTGCCGATTCTGGTTCTGACCGCACGTGAAAGCTGGCAGGACAAGGTTGCCGTGCTTGAAGCCGGTGCCGATGACTATGTCACTAAGCCTTTCCATCTCGAAGAAGTGGTCGCCCGTATGCAGGCCCTGATGCGCCGTAATAGCGGTCTGGCATCGCAGGTTATTGCTATGGCGCCTTTCCAGATTGATCTCTCCCGTCGTGAACTGACCGTGAATGAGCAGCCGGTGAAGCTTACCGCCTTTGAGTACACCATCATCGAGACGCTGATCCGCAATGCGGGTAAAGTGGTGAGCAAAGACTCGCTGATGCTGCAACTTTATCCTGATGCTGAGCTGCGTGAGAGCCACACCGTCGATGTTCTGATGGGCCGGTTACGTAAAAAACTGCAAGCTGAATATCCGACCGATGTGATAACCACTGTGCGTGGTCAGGGTTATCGTTTCGATATTCGCCCGTAACACTTCCTGACGGCTGGCCGATGAAATTTCGTAATAATAAGCCTTTTTCGCTGCGTTCCCGTTTTATGCTGGCGACTGCTGCCGTGGTACTTGCACTGTCGCTGGCTTACGGGCTGGTGGCAGTAGTGGGTTATATGGTCAGTTTCGATAAAACGGCCTACCGTCTGCTGCGGGGCGAAAGTAATTTGTTTTTCAGCCTCGCTCAGTGGCGTGACAATAAGCTGACCATCAACGTTCCCCCCGATTTAGATCTCAACTCCCCTACGCTGGTCTTTATCTACGATGATAAAGGCGATCTGCTGTGGGCTGAGCGCCGCCTGCCGGAAATTGAAGCCCGTATCGACAAGGCATGGATGAACAAACCAGGCTTCTATGAGCTGGACACCGATACCCAGGTCAGTGGCGAAGTGATGGGAGACAACCCACGGGCACGGGATAAACTCAAAGATTATGATGACACGGATGCCAGTGCGTTGACCCACTCCATCGCCGTCAATACTTATGCCGCAACGTCCCGCCTGCCTGCCCTCAACATTGTCGTGGTGGATACCATTCCACAAGAGCTGCAACGTTCTGATTTAGTGTGGGAATGGTTCAGCTATGTGTTGCTGGCAAACCTGTTGCTGGTTGTGCCACTGTTGTGGCTGGCAGCCTACTGGAGCCTGCGCCCCATCAAAACCTTGATCCGTCAGGTGGCCGAGCTGGAAACACACGAACGAGAGGCGTTAGATGAAAACCCACCGCGTGAGCTCAAAGGGCTGGTGCGTAACCTCAATACCTTGCTGCACGGCGAGCGGGAGCGCTATGACCGCTATCGGACCACACTGGCTGACCTGACTCATAGCCTGAAAACGCCGTTGGCCGTTTTGCAGTCGACCTTGCGATCGCTTCGTAATAGCAAACAGATGACGATCGAAGAAGCCGAGCCAGTGATGCTCGAGCAAATCAGCCGCATTTCGCAACAGATAGGCTACTATCTGCATCGTGCGACACTGCGATCCGAACATACTATTCTTATACGCGAAGTACATTCCGTACCGCCGCTGCTGGACAGCCTTTGTTCGGCCCTGAATAAAGTGTATCAGCGTAAAGGGGTGGTATTGACGCTGGATATCTCGCCTGAAATTACCTTTATTGGTGAGAAGAATGACTTCATCGAAGTGATGGGTAACGTTATTGATAACGCCTGCAAGTACTGTCTGGAGTTTGTCGAGATCAGTGCCGTATGCTCAGAAAATCAACTGGTCATCCTGATTGAGGATGATGGCCCGGGTATTCCGGAAAGCAAGCGTACTGTCATTTTCCAGCGCGGCCAGCGGGCCGATACCTTGCGGCCAGGCCAGGGCTTAGGGCTCTCTTTAGCCAGTGAAATCATCGAACAGTATGATGGTGAGATCATCATCGGTGACAGCCCGCTCGGCGGTGCCAGTATGCGTGTCTGCTTCGGGCAGCAGCATGAAAACGATCTGGATTGAGTAAAACCCACGCCGCGGTAGCCTGAAGCATCAACAGTAAATGAAAATTGCTGGCGATTGCCCAATGCAGCGGCGGCACCTTCCGTTATAATCCTTCTCAATAGTTCTCTCTTCAGGCCATGGAATATACATATGGATTATCAACTCGATCTCGACTGGACCGATTTCTTACAACGCTACTGGCAAAAACGTCCTGTTGTTCTTAAACGTGGCTTCAAAAATTTTGTCGACCCGCTCTCCCCGGACGAACTGGCCGGTCTGGCGATGGAAAACGAAGTTGACAGCCGCCTGGTAAGTCATCAGGACGGGCGCTGGCAGGTCAGTCACGGCCCGTTTGAAAGTTATGATCATCTGGGTGAAAACAACTGGTCAATCCTGGTTCAGGCGGTTGATCACTGGCATGAGCCCTCCTCCCACCTGATGCGCCCTTTCCGCCACATTCCTGACTGGCGTATGGATGATCTGATGGTCTCCTACTCCGTTCCCGGCGGTGGCGTAGGCCCGCATCTGGATCAGTACGATGTATTCATCATTCAGGGTACGGGCCGCCGTCGCTGGCGCGTGGGCGAAAAAATCCCGATGAAACAGCATAGCCCGCACCCGGATTTGCTGCAGGTCGCCCCGTTCGAGGCCATCATCGATGAAGAACTCGAACCAGGCGACATCGTCTATATTCCACCGGGTTTCCCGCACGAAGGCTATTCACTGGAAAGCTCGCTGAATTACTCGGTGGGTTTCCGCGCGCCGAATGCACGTGAGATGGTCAGTGGCTATGCAGATTACATTCTGGCCCGCGAACTCGGCAGCAAGCGTTATGGGGATCCGGAACTGGTTGAGCGTGAACATCCCGCGCTGGTACTGCCGGAAGAGCTCGACAGCATGCGTAACATGATGCTGGAACTGGTCGGTAACCCGGAGCATTTCAACAGCTGGTTTGGTGAATTTATTTCCCAATCACGCCATGAGCTGGATCTGGCCCCACCGGAGCCGCCTTACCAGGCGGGTGAAATCTATGAGTTGCTGGAATCCGGTGAATCGCTGCAACGCCTTTGTGGCCTGCGTGTATTGCGCGTGGGGGATGTGTGCTATGTCAATGGCGAAGCAATGACGACCGACCATTTGACTGCCGTTGATGCCATGACCCGCCACATGACGGTATCCCGCGACATGCTGGGCGATGCGCTGGAAGATCCCTCCTTCCTCGCGCTGCTGTCCGCACTGGTCAACAGTGGTTACTGGTACTTTAACGACTGATCCCGTATCACCATAAAATAAAGGGGTGCACTTTATCGCAAAGTGCCCCCCTTTTTATTTGGCGTAAACAGTCATTTTTATAAACAGAATCAGTGCTTTGCCGCGCGCTGAGCCGTTAACTCTGCAATGCGCATGATCACCTCTGCCGCTTTCTCCATTCCTTCAAGCGTCACGAATTCATGCTTACCGTGGAAATTATAGCCGCCGGTGAAAATATTCGGGCAAGGCAGGCCACGGAAAGAGAGTTGCGCGCCATCGGTACCGCCGCGGATCGGTTTCATCACCGGTTCGATATCGCATGCCAGCATCGCCTGTCTGGCAATCTCAATGATGTGCGGATGCTGAGCCACTTTGTCATGCATGTTGTAATAGTGGTCATCGAGCGTCACTTCGATATAGCAATCGCGATGCAGTCCTTTGCCAACCACGTGAGCGACATCAATAATTTTTTGCTTACGGGCTTCGAAATTTGCCTTGTCGAAGTCGCGGATAATGTAGTGCATTTCGGCACGTTCAACCGAACCTTTCATTGTGGTCAGATGATAAAAACCCTCATAACCTTCGGTATTCTCGGGCGTCTCATCCGGCGGTAATTCGCTGTGGAAACGGGCTGCCAGCGACAGTGCATTCACCATCACACCTTTAGCACTGCCAGGATGCACGTTATTACCAACGATTTTAATGGTGGCAGACGCCGCGTTGAAGTTCTCAAACTCCAGCTCACCCACCCCGCCACCATCAACGGTGTAAGCCCATTCGGCACCGAACGCAGGAACATCAAAAGACTGAGCGCCTTTGCCAATCTCTTCATCCGGGGTAAATGCCACCCGCAGGGGACCGTGAGGTCGGTTGCTGTTTTTGAGCCTCACCATGGCGGTGACAATGGCGGCGATACCGGCTTTGTCATCGGCGCCCAACAGGGTTTTACCATCGGTCGTGATCAGCGTCTGTCCGAGCAACTGATGCAGTACCGGAAACATAACTGGCGATAATACCTCGTCACCGTTACCGAGAGCGATATCACCTCCGCGGTAATTTTCGACGATTTGGGGATTAACGTGTTTGGCGGTAAAATCCGGTGCCGTATCCAGATGAGAAATGAAACCGATGGTCGGAACTTGCCAGGCGACATTACCAGGCAAAGTGCCCATCACGCAGCCCTTGTCGTTAAGCGTAACCTGGTCGAACCCCAGTTCAATCAGCTCGTTGCGTAATTCACGTGCCAGCTTCATTTGCCCTTCTGTGCTGGGCGTATGCCTGACATTGGCTTTCGATTGGGTATCAAATGAAACGTAGTGGAAGAAACGATCGAGCAACTTATCCATAATTAGTTATCCTCTGGCAGCTGACTTTTATTATGCGCAGCATGAATACGTCAAATATTGCGTCAGGTCATTTTTCTCCAAGTTTAGTCACGGAAGTGTTCTGCACAGGCGCAATTTTTGTGTGATTTAGCCAAAAGAGGGAAATAGTTAAAAAAAAGCCCGGCTAGCGCCAGGCATTATCTTCTTTCGTCAGAAAGGCATGAACAAAATCGGGAACCACCTCGCTGGCGGGGCCGTACTTCTTCTCGTCAAATTGACTTTCGACCTGGCTCGGCTCCAGGTTCAGCTCAATGGTGAAGGCACCGCCCAAACGCGCTTCATGCACAAAACCGGCTGCAGGATAAACGTGCCCGGAGGTGCCAATGGCAATAAAGAAATCCGCTTTCGCCAGCGCCTGATAGATTTCATCCATACCAATCGGCATTTCACCAAACCACACGATGTGTGGACGTAATGCAGCCGGGAACTGGCAGCAGTGGCATTTATCATCAACACTGAGATCACCGGGCCAGTCGAAAACCTGACCAGACTGAGTACAACGCACTTTAAGCAATTCACCATGCATGTGCATTACGCGTTTATTGCCGGCGCGCTCATGTAAATTGTCGATGTTCTGCGTCACCAGCATAAAGTTATCACCCAGCGCATCTTCCAGCGTTGCCAGCGCTTTATGCGCAGCATTCGGCTGGATCTCCGGCTGCTGTAACTGCTGGCGCCGGGCGTTATAAAAAGCCTGCACCAGTTCAGGATCGCGGCGATAACCTTCCGGCGTCGCCACGTCTTCAACGTTATGCTCTTCCCATAACCCGTCCGCTGCACGGAAGGTGCGAATACCCGACTCCGCTGAGATCCCGGCACCGGTCAGCACCACCACAAAAGGCCGCTTGAGTGAAGCAGCAGCCATATTGTCGCGATGGAAAATATTTGAGCGAAAACGTTGGTGCCGTATGCGCTTGTTTTTGCGAAACCGACACAGACGATGGCGTGTGCGCATAAGTGCTCCTGCTTTTTTACAAGTCTGTTAAAAGTTTCTACTGCCCGCCGCTGAGCACGCGGGCTGGATCAATACGGCTGGCGCGCCGCGCCGGATACCAACTGGCAAGCAGGCTCAACACCAGCGCGGTAAATAACACGCCAGCCACATCCAGCCAGTGAAGTTCCGACGGTAAAAAGTCGATGAAATAGATATCGCCCGACAAGAACTGATGTCCGGTAAACTTCTGCAGCGCATTAATGATATTGGTCAGTTGATAAGACGCAATCACTCCTACCACGACGCCACAAATACTGCCCACCAGCCCGGCCAGTAAACCGTACCAGATGAACACCGCGCGAATCAGCCCGTCTTTTGCACCCAGTGTGCGCAGGATCGCAATATCACTGCTTTTATCTTTAACGGCCATCACCAACGTCGAAACGATATTGAAACAGGCCACGCCGATCACCAGCACCATCGCCATATACATGATGGCACGCACCATCTGGATATCACGATACATGTAACCGTAAGTGCCGATCCAACTGCTGATGTAGACATAGGCTTGCGTGACTTCTCCGGCATCACGCACCAGTTTCTGCGCAGCAAAGACGTCGTTCACTTTGATATCAATGCCAGTGACACTGCTACCCATATCCTGATATTGCTGGGCATCTGCCAGCGGCACCATGGCCAAGCTGTGATCCAGCTGACCACTGAGCTGCAAAATACCGGTGACGTGCAGACGGATGCGCTTAGGCTGAAGCAGTTTCATTTCCGGATCACTGTTCGGGATCATTACTGTGACCCAGTCACCCTGCTTAACACCGATGGCATCGGCCACGCCTTTACCCAGGATCACCTGCTGCTCACCGGCTTTGAAACTCTGCCAAGCGTTATTAAGCACAAAACTCGGTGCGGCGCTGACACGGGATTCCTGCTGCGGGTCAACGCCTTTGAGTTTTAGCGCACGCAGTTTAGCACCGTGCTCAATCAAACCGTTGAATTCCACATAAGGTGCGGCGGCGGCAATGCCCGGCACTTTTTCAACACGTTCCAGCACGCCCTGCCAACCTTCAAACGGCTGATTGACCGGGCGGATTTCACCGTGCGGCACCACGGCCAGCACGCGCTCTTTCAACTCGCGTTCAAAACCGTTCATGGCACTCAGACCCACAATCAGCACCGCGACACCCAGTGCAATACCGAGCGTGGAGATAATCGAGATCAGCGACACCATGCCGCTACGGCGGCGACCGCGGCTAAAGCGCAGGCCGATTAAAAGAGAAAATGGAATGGCTGACATCACTTCGCTCCCAGCAGGGTCGAATCCTGTTGAAGCTTGCCGTCACGCATTTCCAGCTGGCGGTTCATGCGTTTGGCCAATTGCAGATCGTGAGTGACCACTAAGAATGCCGTTCCCTGACGCACATTCAATTCACCGAGCAGATCGAAAATGCTGTCGGCGTTTTTCTGATCCAGATTACCGGTAGGTTCATCGGCCAGCACCAGCGATGGGTTGTTCACCAGCGCACGGGCAATCGCCACGCGCTGACGCTCACCGCCGGAGAGTTCCGACGGGCGATGTTTGCTGCGGTGTTGCAGACCCACCGCCGCCAGCATCGCCATGGATTTTTCTTCCACTTCCGCCGCTTTGCCCTTGCCAATCAACAGCGGCATACCCACATTCTCCATCGCGGTGAAGTCCGGCAGCAAATGATGGAACTGATAGATAAAGCCCAACTCGCGGTTACGCAATTCGGCCTTGGCAGCAGAAGTCATCGTGTTAAGCGAAGTACCTTTAAACACCACCTCGCCGGAGGTCGGCGAATCTAACCCACCCAGCAGGTGCAACAGGGTACTTTTACCGGAACCGGAGCTGCCGACAATCGCCATCATTTCGCCGGGCTGAATAGCAAAAGAGACATCGCGCAATACGTCGGTGTGCATTTTACCTTCGGTGTAAGTCTTACAGAGGTTTGCGCACTGCAATAATAATTCGCCCTGCGATGATACTAAATTACTCATAACGTAAAGCCTCTGCGGGTTGGGCGGCAGCTGCGCGCCACGAAGGGTAAAGCGTAGACAGTAAAGCGATCGCCATAGCGATCAGGGCGATAATCACAACCTGTGTGGCTTCGATATCCACCGGCAACGATGCGCCATCAAGCATCAGGCCAATGGCCGGCATGATGTTATTCAACTGGGTGGCCAGTAGCACCCCGAGAACGGCCCCCAGCAGCGCCCCGATAATACCGGCGCTCGCGCCCTGCACCATAAACAGCGCCATGATTTGACGGCGGGTGAGCCCCTGGGTTTGCAAAATGGCCACTTCGCCCTGCTTCTCCATCACCAGCAAGCCGAGTGACGTGATGATGTTAAAGGCGGCGACGGCAACAATCAGGCTCAGCAGCAGGCCCATCATATTTTTTTCCATGCGCACGGCCTGGAACAGTTCGCCGCGACGTTCGCGCCAGTCTTTCCACTCGGTCCCTTTCGGCAAGGTTTGCGTACTCAGGCTGTCAACATCCAGCGGCTTGTCGAGGAACAAACGCCAGCCGGTGACATTCCCTTTCGGATAAAGCATCAGGCGTGACGCATCCTGCTGATTGACCAGCATCTGGTAGCCATCTACTTCACTGTTGGCAGCAAAAGTTCCTGCAACAGTAAACAGGCGCTGGCTCGGAATTCGGCCCATTGGAGTAAACTGACTGACGCTGGTGACCATCAGGCGCAGCTGGTCACCGCGTTTTACTTTCAGCTGTTGAGCCAGTTGGTCACCGAGAATGACCTTATACTGACCCGGCTGCAGCACATCCTGATTCACCGCCACCATATAGTTGGAAAGCGGATCCTTTTCGTCAGGATTCACGCCAAGCATGACGCCGACCGCCACGCTGCCGGGGCTTTGCAGTACCACATCGCCCGTCGTCAACGGCACCGCTCGGGTGACACCTTTGAGCGCTGCAACATCCGCATGCGTAATTTGTTGAGGGTCCAGCGAACCTTGTGCCGTCGTCACCAACGCCTGAGGCATCAGACCCAGAATGTTACTTTCCAGGTCCTTCTCAAAACCGTTCATAACCGATAACACCGTCACCAGCGCCATCACCCCGAGGGTAATACCGATGGTAGAAAGCCAGGAGACAAACCGTCCAAAGCGGTCTGAAGCACGCCCGCGCATGTAGCGCAGGCCTATAAATAACGCAACAGGTTGATACATGACATCCGTTTTACGTGCTTGGCCGTGTTAAGTGCATGGCGCAGACTAAAGTGATCAAGGATAATAAAGGCTAGTCCCGCTTTATGGAACCAC
>Ga0105858_1000256_pt1 | contig 26713 bp, 19 predicted proteins | sample OrgsoiDNA_201062_FD_89683 | JGI IMG/M metagenome (GOLD analysis project Ga0105858, IMG submission 89683) | Permafrost soil microbial communities from the Arctic, to analyse light accelerated degradation of dissolved organic matter (DOM) -... | ecosystem: Environmental > Terrestrial > Soil >...
ATGGAGGCAACCCCACCAGCCACACCCCGGCACACAATGTTCCCGCTGTGGCTGCTGCCTTCCGGCTCTGACCAGGTTCACGGGTAATCGTTGCGGGGGGACCGATGGGGTCACCATAACGACACTCACCTGACGGCGAGCCGCGCCATTGTACCGGTCTGACCGGAAGTTACAACCGTTGGTTTCAGATTAAAAATGCGAGGGGCTTCAAGAGGTTAAATGTTGGTGAGGCTTGGCAAGGAGGGTGCGGTTCAGGCTCCACCCTTCTTGCTGGTTGTACCGGCCTCTTCGCGATCAAGGTGGATCGCCACCTTGCTCGCGAAGGCGGTTTGACTCACGCCACATTACTGCGCCTGCAACACTTCATCCGCCTTGCCGCCCGCGTCCTGAATCACGAGGTGGATGAAGTGCAGTTTGGTGATAACCGCAGGTGGCAGCACGAAGGGGTAGAAATCCGGCTGGCCCATGCTGCGTGACAGCTCGTTGAGCATGCCGGCCAGTTCGATCCAGGCGTTGACGAATGACAGGAACGCCGGGCCACCCGGATGTTGCGGGTCGTAGAGGGTTTCCAGAGGAAATGGCTGGTAGTCGAAGTCCATGTCCCGGGCGCTCATGCCAAAGCCCAGGGCGGTATCGACGGCGTCCATCATGTGCAGGTAGTGGGCCCAGGTTTCCGCCCAGTCTTCCCAAGGGTGCATGGTGGCGTAGGCGCTGACGAAGCTTTGTTGCCAGTCTGCCGGCGCGCCGTTCTGGTAGTGATGGTCCAGGGCCTCGGCATAGCTGGCGCGGTCATCGCCGAACAGGTTGCGGAAGCCGTCCTGCCAGTAGGTATTGGCGACCAGTCGGTCCCAGTAGTAATGCCCGACTTCGTGCCGGAAATGGCCAAGCAGGGTTCGATACGGTTCATGCATCTGCACCCGGATATGCTCGCGATGGGCGTCGTCCGCTTCTTCGATGTCCAGGGTGATCAGGCCATTGGCGTGGCCGGTGGTGGGCAGTTTGCCTTCCAGGTCGACACCGAGGAAATCAAAGGCCAGGCCGCGCTCTTCGTCCTGTGACTTGGGGATCACTTGCAAGCCCAGGGAAATCAGTTGGGCCACCAGTCGTCGCTTGGCGGTTTCGACCTTGCACCAGCGGCCGGCGTTTTCCGGGATCGACAAATCGGGGATGGTGCGATTCAGGCTACAGGCGATGCAGAACTCGCCGGCATTGTGCGCCGGAAAAAGCCAGTTGCAGGCCGCGGGTGTGTCGAGGTTGGCACAGCGTCGGTACAGGCCTGCAGACAGCTCGTCCACAAGCCGCCAGGTATGGAGGTCCGGGCCGGGCTCCAGGGCGGCCAGCCTGCCTTGTTCCGGCAGGTAGCCCAACGCCGCCGAGCAGGCCAGGCATTGGGTGTTGGGAAAGAAGATCGATTGTCCGCAATGGCATTGCCAGACCTTGCTGTTGCGCTTGGTCTCGCCTACGAACGGCGCTGCGATCCTTGAACTGAGCTGTTCGAAAAAGCGGTACATGACGATCTCCTTATGGGCTTGCAAGCACTAGATCATCGACCGCGCGGGATCGTTCCGTGGCAAGCCCGGCTCCTGCAATTTCTGTTCAGTCAGCCGTTATGCCATGTTTGCCCAGAAACGCGACGAACGCTTCTTCGTCCAGCACCTTGAGGCCCAGTTCGTTGGCCTTGGTCAGTTTTGACCCGGCGCCCGGCCCTGCCACCACGCAATGGGTTTTCGCCGACACCGAACCGGACACCTTGGCTCCCAGGCTTTCGAGTTTTTCCTTGGCGATGTCGCGGCTCATCAGTTCCAGTGAGCCGGTCAGCACCCAGGTCTGACCGGCCAGCGGCAGGCCTTCGACGACCTTCTTCTCGCTCTGCCAGTGCATGCCGAAGGCCTTGAGCTGTTCTTCGATCCTGAGGGCGCGCTCGGCGTGCTCCGGTGCATCGAAGAAGTCACGCACCGCCTTGGCCTGCTTCTCTGGCAACGCCTGACGCATGTCCAGCCAGTCAGCGCTGACAATGCCTTGCAACGAGCCGAATTTGTCGGCGAGTTTCTGCGCGGCGCCCGGCCCCACCGAAGGGATGCCCAGTTTGTCGATCATCCCGCCCAGGGTGGCGCTGGCGGCGAATTCAGCCCCCAGCTCGCCTTGATCCTGCAAGTGCAGGCCACGTTCAAGCAACTGGCCGATGACCTTCTCGTTGTGGTCGTCTTCAAAGAAGCTATGGATCTCGTGAGCCACTTCCATGCCGACATCCGGCAGGTACGTCAGCACTTCCGGCAATGCGGCCTTGATGCGCTCCAGGGACGCCAGCGAGCGCCCCAACACCTTGGCAGTCTCCTCACCCACGTCAGGGATGCCCAGGGCATAGACGAAGCGCGACAGGGTCGGTTGCTTGCTGTCGGCGATGGCCTTGATCAATTTGTTGCTGGAGACTTCGGCAAAGCCTTCCAGGTCGACGATATCCTCGGCCTTCAACAGGTAAAGGTCCGCAGGCGAAGCCACCAGACCTTCGTCCACCAGCTGTTCGATGGTCTTGTCGCCCAGTCCTTCGATGTCCATGGCACGACGAGACACGAAGTGGATGATCGCCTGCTTGAGCTGCGCACCACAGGCCAGACGCCCGACGCAGCGGTAGACCGCGCCTTCACTGACCGTTTCCTTGCCTTTGCTGCGCCTGATCAGTTGGGTGCGTTCCACATGTGAGCCGCAGACCGGGCAGCTTTCCGGGATCTCGACCTTGCGGGCGTTTTCCGGACGGCGCTCGGTGACGACCTGCACCACCTGCGGGATAACATCGCCTGCGCGACGGATGATCACGGTGTCGCCGATCATCAAGCCCAACCGAGCCACTTCGTCCATGTTGTGCAGCGTGGCGTTGGCCACCGTAACCCCGGCCACCTTGACCGGCTTCAAGCGCGCCACCGGGGTGACAGCACCGGTGCGTCCGACCTGAAACTCCACGTCCAGCAACTCGGTGAGTTCTTCCATGGCCGGAAATTTGTGGGCGATGGCCCAGCGTGGCTCGCGCGCACGGAAGCCCAGTTCGCGCTGGGAGGCCAGGTTGTTGACCTTGAACACCACGCCGTCGATTTCGTAGGACAGCGCCAGACGGCGCTCGCCGATGTCGCGGTAGTAATCCAGGCACTCGTCGATGCCGTCCGCCAGTTTCAGCTCGCGGCTGACCGGCATGCCCCATTCCTTGAGTTTGTTCAGGTTGCCGATGTGAGTATCAGCAAACTCAGCCGAAACCTGACCCAGCCCATAGCAGCAGAATTCCAGCGGGCGGTTAGCGGTGATTTTCGAATCCAGCTGACGCAGGCTGCCTGCCGCCGCGTTACGCGGGTTGGCGAAGGTCTTGCCGCCGGTTTCCAGCTGGCTGGCATTGAGCCGTTCGAAGCCGGCCTTGGACATAAAGACTTCGCCGCGCACTTCCAGCACGTCGGGCCAGCCGCTGCCATGCAGCTTGAGGGGGATGTTACGCACGGTGCGCACGTTGACGCTGATGTCTTCGCCGGTGGTGCCATCACCTCGGGTCGCGCCACGCACCAGGGCGCCGTCGCGGTACAACAGGCTGACCGCCAGACCGTCGAGCTTGGGTTCGCAACTGTATTGCACCTTGGCGCCGCCGCCAAACAGGTCACCCACTGGCAGGTCCAGGCCTTCGGTGACACGCCGGTCAAACTCGCGCATGTCGATTTCTTCGAAGGCGTTGCCCAGGCTGAGCATCGGCACTTCGTGGCGCACCTGAGTGAACGCCGACAACGCCGCACTGCCAACCCGTTGCGTGGGCGAGTCGGGCGTCACCAGGTGCGGGTTTTCCGCTTCAAGGGCCTTGAGCTCATGGAACAGACGGTCGTACTCGACGTCGGGAATGCTCGGTTCATCGAGAACGTGGTAGCGGTAGTTGTGCTGATCCAGTTCTGCGCGCAGTTCAAGGATTCGGGTTTCGGCGGCGTTCATACGGTGTTCTCTTGAAAGCAAAAGAGCAGCCTGGGCTGCTCAAATGTTGTTACGGCCAGGGCCTTTCAGGCCTATCGCGGGCAAGGTGGATCGCCACCCCGGCCACTCCTACAAACAGGGGCCTCGCTCAACGACGCTGGGTCAGTGCACGGCGCTCGAATTCGACGATGCGCTGGCGGTAGTGTTCGATGGTCTGCGCGGTCATGACGCTGCGCTGGTCATCTTTCAATTCGCCATTGAGTTCGTGAGCCAGTTTGCGTGCAGCGGCAACCATGACGTCGAACGCCTGCTTCGGATGACGCGGGCCTGGCAAACCGAGGAAGAAACTCACAGCGCGGGTGCTGAAATGGTCGATGTCGTCCAGATCAAACACGCCTGGCTTGACCGCGTTGGCCATGGAGAACAGCACTTCGCCGTTCCCGCCATGCTTTCGTGGCGGTGGAAGATATCCATTTCACCGAAGCGAAGGCCGCTTTCCAGAATGTTCTGCAACAGCGCCGGGCCTTTGAAGCCGCTTTCGTCACGGGAAATCACGCTGATCACCAGCACTTCTTCAACCGGTGGCAGGTCCTTGTCTTCGGTGATGCGTTGCGGCGGCTTGTCGTCCGGGAAATCATCGTCGCGACTGGTGAACAGGCTCGGGCCGTCCAGATCCAGATTCAAATCGCCCTGCTGCGGCTCATCCTTGCGCTTGTTGCGCTTGGTCTCACGCGGCGTCGCGCTCATGGAAGGCAGGTCGTGTTCGTCGAGCTGCGGCTCTTGCTGTTTGTCCAGCACACGGGACGGCCCCAGCACCTCGGCGGACGAATTTTCATCGTCGTCCGGCAGGTTCGAGAAACTGCGGTCCAGTCTGAATTTCAATTTGCCCTTGCCGCCGCGCATCCGGCGCCAGCCATCAAAAAGAATACCGGCAATGACAATAATGCCGATGACGATCAGCCACTCGCGCAGACCGATTTCCATGTAATCCAGTGCCTCTAATGAAAATGCTGAAAAATAAGGGCCTAAACCCCTTTAAAACGTGGAGCCAAGTCTATGTTCTGACAGGCGTTTTACCCACGCGAAAAGAAAAAGTGGACATTAAACTAGCACGACCCACGCCAACTTTACACCGTCTGTTGCAACTCGCGAGCCGTAGCTGCGTGCAAGGACAACGCATCGAGCTTTCCAAGGGGCCAGTCAAAGGCCATTTCCCTTGTCCCACGCGGGGTAGCGGCTATGCATCCACCAGAGCCATCGCCTCCTCCACGTCTACCGCAACCAGGCGCGAGCAACCGGGCTCGTGCATGGTGACACCCATCAATTGGTCAGCCATTTCCATGGCGATCTTGTTGTGGGTGATGTAAATGAATTGCACCGTTTGTGACATCTCCTTGACCAGTCGGGCATAACGTCCAACGTTAGCGTCATCCAGCGGCGCGTCAACTTCGTCGAGCATGCAAAACGGCGCCGGATTCAATTTAAAGATGGCAAAAACCAGGGCCAGTGCCGTCAGGGCTTTTTCGCCGCCGGACAGCAAATGGATCGTGCTGTTTTTCTTGCCCGGTGGACGCGCCATGATAGTTACCCCTGTATCGAGTAAATCTTCGCCCGTCAGTTCCAAATAAGCAGAGCCTCCACCGAAAACTTTCGGGAAAAGTGCCTGAATTCCGCTATTTATCTGATCGAAGGTCTCCTTGAAACGGTTGCGGGTTTCCTTATCGATCTTGCGGATGACATTTTCCAGAGTTTCCAGCGCCTCAACCAGATCGGCGTTTTGCGCATCCAGATAACGTTTACGCTCTGATTGTTGCTGGTATTCGTCGATGGCCGCGAGGTTGATGGCACCCAGGCGCTGAATCCGGGCCGCGATGCGCTCAAGTTCTTCCTCGGCGTCCCTCTCGTTGGCTTCGGCAGTCAGGGTTGCCAGCACACCGTGCAGGTCATAACCGTCTTCCAGCAATTGATCCTGCAAGGTGGTACGACGCACGGTCAGCGATTGCCATTCCATACGCTGCTGTTCCAGTTGGCCGCGCAACAGTTGCGATTGCTGTTCGGCCTGGTTGCGGCGCTTTTCAGCGTCCCGCAGTTGCAGGTCGGCATCTTCCAGGGCCATTTTTGCCGAGCGCATTTCGTCGTCGACGGCCATGCGCTTTTCCAGCAGCTCTTCGAGTTTGAGGCGCAGCTCTTCAAGCGGCGCCTCGCCCTCCTCCAGATTCAGGTTCAGTTGCTCGCGCTTTTCGGTCAGGCGTTCGGACTGCATTTCCAGCCGCTCCAGCGCCTGGCGCGTGGAGTCATGCTGGGCCTTGAGCGAGCCCAGGCGCACCGCCAGTTGATGGGCATGGTCCTTGTGCTGACGGGCTTCCTGACGCACGCGGTCCAGACGCTCACGCAGGCTGTCGCGGCGGGCCTGCAGCAACTCGCGCTGTTCGGTGTCCAGGGCCATGGCGTCCAGCGCTTCCTGCAGTTGCAGGCGCGATTCGCCGAGTGATTCGTGTTCGATGGCGCGCTGCTCGCCCAGTTCGCCCAGCTCTTCATCGAGCCGGGTGCGGCGCAAGGTGAGCTGCTCGACCTTGGCCTTGGCCGCAGACAGCTGCGCCTTGAGTTCGCTTTGCTGACGGGCTTCGTCCTGCAACTGGCGACGCAACTGCTCGCGGGCGTCTTCCTGCTGCAACTGCTGTTCACGCAGGCTGACGAGCTGTTCTTCGAGCGCAGCAAGGCTGGCTTCGCGTTCGTCACGCTCAAGCTCCAGGCGCTGTAGCTCCTGACCACGAGCCAATACGCCGCTTTCCGCTTCGCTGGCACGCCGCACCCGCAGAAAGTGCCGCCCTACCCAGTAGCCGTCGCGGCTGATCAGGCTCTGCCCACCCGTCAGTTGGCCACGCAGGGCCAGTGCGTCTTCCAGGGTTTCAACCGGGCGGACCTGCCCCAGCCAGGCAGACAGGTCCATCTTCGCTTCGACTTTGTCCAGCAAGCTGCCTGGGATACGCGCCGACTCCGCCGAGGCTGCCAGCAAGCGCAGATCCCCCTGCTGGAAGCCCGCCAGGTCCAGCCCGGCGAAGTCATCCACCAGCACCGCTTGTAGGTCGGCGCCCAGCACGGTTTCCACCGCCAGTTCCCAACCGGCCTCGACCTGCAGGCCTTCGGCCAGACGCGGACGCTCGGCCAGATCGTGTTCGCGCAGCCATTGCGCGGTGCCCGTGCCCGGATCGAGTGCGGCCTGCTGCAAGGCTTCCAGTGAAGCAAGCCGACCGTTGAGCCGTTGCAGTTCGCCCTGAGCCTGCTGCTGCGCCTGGTTGGCCTGTTGCAGCTCATTGCGCAACTGCTCAAGACGATCCACCAATTGTTCTTCGCGGGCGTGCAGTTCTTCGAGGGTCATTTCCCGCGTGGCGAGGTCTTCGCTGAGTTCCAGGATCGCCGCGTCTTCCGGGTCTGCCGTGAGCAACTGACGCTCTTCACCCAACCGCCGTTGCCGCTCGGACAGACGCTCAAGGCTTTGTTCCAGTTGCTGGATGCGCGACTGCTGCACTTCGGCCTGACGGCGGGGCTCGGAGGATTTGAGGTTGAAACTGTCCCATTGCTCCTGCCAGCCGTGCATGGCGGTTTCGGCTTCTTCCAGGGAAGCGGCAGACTCCTCGGCGGCGGCGCTGGTCATTTCCTGCTCCGGCTCGATCATTTGCAGCTCTTCGCCCAGGGTCGCGAGCAACGTGCGGTCATGGCCCAGATGCGATTCGGTCTCCTGTCGGGCGCGCTCGGCTTCGCGCAGGTCGTCCTGCAACTGACGCAGGCGTTGCTGGCCGTGCTGGATGCTCTGCTCGACCCGGGCAATGTCACCACCCACCGAATAGAAACGCCCCTGCACCAGATTGAAGCGCTCGGACAGGTCGTGATGGCCGTCACGCAGGCGTTCAATGCTGGCGTCGGCGCTGCGCTGGTCTGCCACCAGTGCCTCGAAGCTGACTTCCTGGGTGCCAATGATCGCTTCGCGCTGGCCCACCTGTTCGTTCAAGGCCTGCCAGCGCAAGGCCGACAGTTGCGCCTTGAGCTGGCGCTCCTCGCCCTTGTATTCCTGATACTTCTCGGCTGCCTGAGCCTGGCGGTGCAGGCGTTCCAGCTGGCGCTCCAGCTCTTCGCGCAGGTCGGTCAGGCGGGCGAGGTTTTCGTGGGTGCGACGAATTCGGTTTTCAGTCTCGCGGCGGCGCTCCTTGTATTTGGAGATGCCGGCAGCTTCTTCGATGAAGTTACGCAAGTCCTCGGGCTTGGCTTCGATCAGCTTGGAGATCATGCCCTGCTCGATGATCGAGTAGCTGCGCGGGCCCAGGCCGGTGCCGAGGAAGATATCGGTGATGTCACGACGACGGCATTTGGTGCCGTTCAGGTAATAGCTGTTCTGACTGTCGCGGGTCACTTTGCGGCGAATGGAAATTTCCGCATAGCTCGCGTACTCCCCCACCAGGGTGCCGTCGGAGTTGTCGAACACCAGCTCGATGCTGGCCTGGCTGACGGGTTTGCGACTGGTGGAGCCGTTGAAGATGACATCAGTCATCGACTCGCCGCGCAGGTTCTTGGCCGAGCTTTCGCCCATGACCCAGCGCACGGCGTCGATGATATTGGACTTGCCGCACCCATTGGGGCCGACCACGGCCGCCATGTTGCTGGGGAAGTTCACCGTCGTCGGGTCGACGAAGGATTTGAACCCGGCCAGCTTGATGCACTTCAGGCGCACAGGTCAGCCTGCCGTCAACGCAGACAGGACCAATTGGCAACTGCGCCGGGAGTAATCACCCAGGACACTGCGAATCAGCACCGGATCACGGGCGACCACCGCTTCGAGCATTTGCCCGAACAGCGTCAGGTATGCGCTCATTTCGGCCTTGCGCTGGTCCAGCGCCAGGTAATAGTTGCGACTCATGGAGGGCTGAAAGTTTTCAACCGTTTCCTGCAAATACGGGTTGTTGGCAAACGGATAGGCGGCGCGCATCACGTTAAAGCTGTCTTCCACGAAACTCTTGACGTCCTGACGCTCGTAACTGGCGGCCAGGCGTTGCTGGATCTGCAGGAACGGCGCGAGATCGACCGGCTCCTTCCAGTTTTGGGCCACAGCGTTGGCCAAGAGGATGTACAGCTCACTCATCAGCGTGCAGAGGCTTTCGATGTTGTGGGCACTGAGCTCGGTGACCTGGGCACCACGGCGCGGCAGGATCACGATCAGGTGACGCCGCTCCAGAATCAACAATGCTTCGCGCACCGAACCGCGGCTGACATTCAGCGCTTGGGTGACCTTTTGCTCCTGAATCCGTTCTCCGGGCTTGAGATCGCCCCGGATGATACGTTCGGCAAGGTGATGAGCGATCTGCTCGGCGAGGCTGTCCGGCGCCTTGAACGTCATGTTTATCCATCTGCTATTGCTTACAAGCGGCGAAGTGTATCGCAACGAAGGCCAATGGCGCAGGGCCATATAAGTGGAAACTGGCACGAAATAAGCAAAACTGTGAACACAGTCAGCGGGTTTTATTGCACAGCGAGCCCACCGTTAATCGGCAAACTGCTGAAAAGCTTATTTTCTTGACTTATAGGTCAGGAACTTTATTGACCGCGAGGTCAGAGCTGTTAGATTCAGCCACATGCTCGATTAGAAAAAAATGCGCCGAGGATTAGCCGTGATCCAATTTTTGCTCAATCAGGAACTGCGATCCGAGCACACGCTGGATCCGAACACGACCGTGCTCAATTACCTGCGCGAGCATCTGCACAAGCCCGGCACCAAGGAAGGCTGCGCCAGTGGCGATTGCGGGGCCTGCACCGTGGTGGTGGGCGAACTGACACGCGACAGCGAGGGACGCGACACGCTGCGCTACAGCAGCCTCAATTCCTGCCTGACCTTCGTGGCCTCCCTGCACGGCAAGCAACTGATCAGCGTCGAAGACCTCAAGCATCAGGGCCAACTGCACAGCGTGCAAAAAGCCATGGTCGAGTGCCACGGTTCGCAGTGCGGCTTCTGTACGCCGGGCTTTGTGATGTCGCTGTTCGCGCTGCAAAAAAACAGCACCGCTGCCAACAGCCATCAGGCCCATGAAGCCCTGGCCGGCAACCTGTGCCGCTGCACCGGTTATCGCCCCATCCTGGCCGCCGCCGAGCAGGCTTGCAGCCAGCGCCAGCCAGACCAGTTCGATCAACGCCAGGCCGCCACCATTGCCCGCCTGCGCGCCATCACCCCTACGCAAACCGGTGAACTGAGCAGCGGCAACAAGCGCTGCCTGGTGCCTTTGACCGTGGCCGACGTGGCTGATTTGTACTGCGCCCATCCTCAAGCCCGGCTGCTGGCCGGCGGCACGGACCTGGCACTGGAAGTGACACAGCTTCATCGCCCATTGTCGGTGATGATCTACCTGGGCAACGTCGCGCAGATGAAGCGCATCGAACACTTCGACGACCGCCTGGAAATCGGGGCCGCCACTTCGCTGACCGATTGCTACAGCGCACTGAAAGCTGAGTACCCGGACTTCGGCGAACTGTTGCAGCGCTTCGCCTCCTTGCAGATCCGTAATCAGGGCACCCTGGGCGGCAACATTGGCAACGCCTCGCCCATCGGTGACTCACCCCCGCTGCTGATCGCCCTGGGCGGGAAAATCGTGCTGCGCAAAGGTGACACCCAGCGAACGCTCGCGCTGGAAGACTATTTCATCGATTACCGGATTACCGCACGCCAGGACAGCGAGTTCATCGAGAAAATCATCGTGCCCAGGGCCAACCCCAGTCAGGCCTTCCGCGCCTACAAAGTGTCCAAGCGGCTGGACGATGACATTTCCGCCGTGTGCGCCGCGTTTTGCCTGCAGATCGACAACGGCTCGGTGGTGGACGCCCGGGTAGCGTTCGGCGGCATGGCGGCGATCCCCAAGCGTGCCGCAGCCTGCGAACACGCGTTGATTGGCGCGCCCTGGACCTCAGACACGGTTGAACGCGCCTGCGCCGCGCTGGGCGAAGACTTCACCCCGCTGTCGGACTTCCGCGCCAGCAAGGAGTACCGCCTGCTCAGTGCCCAGAACCTGCTGCGCAAGTACTTCATCGAACTGCAAACGCCACACATCGAGACGCGGGTGACTGCTTATGTCTAACCATGCCCGGCAAAACACCCAGGCTGAAATGATCGCCCTGTTTCAGCAGAACCTGACCACTGGCGTGGGGCGCAGCGTCAAGCACGACAGCGCCGACAAGCACGTGTCCGGTGAAGCGGTGTACATTGATGACCGGCTGGAATTCCCCAACCAGCTGCATGTGTACGCCCGCCTGTCAGACCGCGCCCACGCCCGGGTCATCCGCGTCGATACCGCGCCCTGCCATGCCTTTGAAGGTGTGCGCATCGTCATTACCCACGAAGACATTCCCGGCCTGAAAGACATCGGCCCCTTGCTGCCAGGCGATCCGCTGCTGGCCATCGACGTTGTGGAGTTCGTCGGCCAACCGGTGTTGGCTGTCGCTGCCCGAGACCTGGAAACCGCACGCAAGGCGGCCATGGCGGCTGTCATCGAATACGAAGACCTGACGCCCGTGCTGGACGTGGTGGAGGCTTATCGCAACAAGCATTTCGTGCTCGACAGCCACACCCATCAACGGGGAGATTCGGCTGCGGCGCTACAAACCGCGACGCACCGTTTGCAGGGCAACCTGCACATCGGCGGCCAGGAACACTTTTACCTGGAGACGCAAATCTCGTCAGTGATGCCTACCGAAGATGGCGGGATGATCGTCTACTGCTCAACCCAGAACCCCACCGAGGTCCAGAAGCTGGTGGCCGAGGTGCTGGGCGTGTCGATGAACAAAATCGTGGTCGACATGCGCCGCATGGGCGGTGGTTTCGGCGGCAAGGAAACCCAGGCCGCCAGCCCCGCCTGCCTGTGCGCGGTGATCGCGCATCTCACCGGGCAACCGACCAAGATGCGCCTGCCACGGGTCGAAGACATGGTCATGACCGGCAAGCGCCACCCCTTCTATATCGAGTACGACGTGGGCTTCGACGACAGCGGTCGCCTGCAGGGCATCCGACTGGACCTGGCAGGCAACTGCGGTTACTCGCCGGACCTTTCCAACTCCATCGTCGACCGGGCGATGTTCCATGCCGACAATTCGTATTACCTGGGCGACGCCACGGTCAATGGTCACCGCTGCAAGACCAACACCGCGTCGAACACGGCTTACCGTGGCTTCGGCGGCCCTCAGGGCATGGTGGCCATCGAGGAAGTGATGGACTGCATCGCGCGCTACCTGGGCAAGGACCCGCTGGAGGTGCGCAAGGCCAATTACTACGGCAAGACGGAACGCAACGTCACCCACTACTACCAGACCGTCGAGCACAACATGCTCGAGGAAATGACTGCTGACCTGGAGGCCAGCAGCGACTACGCCGCACGCCGGGAAGCGATTCGTGCCTACAACGCCGGCAGCCCGATCCTGAAGAAAGGCCTGGCGCTGACTCCCGTGAAATTCGGTATTTCCTTCACCGCCAGCTTTCTCAATCAGGCCGGTGCCTTGATCCATATCTACACCGACGGCAGCATCCACCTGAACCATGGCGGTACCGAGATGGGCCAAGGGCTCAACGTCAAGGTGGCGCAGGTGGTGGCCGAGGTTTTTCAGGTGGACATTGACCGCATCCAGATCACCGCCACCAATACCGACAAGGTGCCCAACACCTCGCCCACGGCGGCATCCAGCGGCGCAGACCTGAATGGCAAGGCCGCGCAGAACGCGGCGGAAATCCTCAAGCAACGATTGGTGGAATTCGCGGCACGCCAGTACAAGGTCGAAGAAAGTGAAGTGGAATTTCGCAACGGCCATGTGCGGGCTGGCGAGACGATACTGTCATTCGAAACCCTGGCGCAGCAGGCGTGGGTCGGGCAGGTGTCGCTGTCCAGCACCGGTTATTACAAGACGCCGAAAATCTTCTACGACCGCACCCAGGCCCGGGGGCGGCCGTTCTATTACTTCGCGTTCGGCGCAGCCTGTGTCGAGGTGGTCGTCGATACCCTGACCGGCGAATACAAAATGCTGCGCACCGACATCCTGCATGACGTGGGCGCCTCACTGAACCCGGCCATCGACATCGGTCAGGTCGAGGGTGGTTACATCCAGGGCGCGGGCTGGCTGACCACCGAGGAACTGGTGTGGAACACCAAGGGCAAACTGATGACCAACGGCCCGGCGGGCTACAAGATCCCGGCGGTGGCTGACATGCCGCTGGACCTGCGGGTCAAGCTGGTGGAGAACCGCAAGAACCCCGAAGACACGGTGTTCCATTCCAAGGCAGTGGGTGAACCGCCGTTCATGCTGGGGATCGCCGCGTGGTGCGCAATCAAGGATGCGGTGGCGAGCCTGGGGGATTATCGGCACCAGCCCAAGATCGACGCGCCCGCGACCCCGGAACGGGTGTTGTGGGGGTGTGAGCAGATGCGCAAGTTGAATGCAGAACGGCTGACGCCTGCTGCGCAGTCGGTAGCGGGCAAGCCCGCTCCCACCAATGATCCCGTCTCCCTTTAAGCACGGAGGTTCACCATGAACAACTGGATCAGTGCACTGGCCGAGCTGCAAAACCAGGGCGAACCCTGCGTGTTGGTGACCATCATCGAGGAACGCGGTTCGACGCCGCGCAATGCCGGTTCGAAGATGGTGGTCAGTGGCGAGCGGATTTTCGACACCATTGGTGGCGGGCATCTGGAGTACAAGGCGATGCAGATCGCGCGCCAGATGCTGGCCACTGGCAGCCATGACACCCGGCTGGAACGCTTCAACCTGGGCGCCAGCCTGGGCCAGTGCTGCGGTGGCGTAAACGTTCTGTTGTTCGAACCCATGGGTCAGCCCCAGGCACATATCGCGGTGTTCGGCGCAGGCCATGTGGGTCGGGCTCTGGTGCCATTACTGGCCAGCCTGCCCTGCCGCGTGCGCTGGATCGACGCACGGGCCGAGGAATTTCCGGCGCAGATACCGGACGGGGTCAGCCATATCGTCAACGAAGACCCACTGGAAGAAATCGATCATTTGCCCAGCGGCAGTTACTGCATCGTTATGACCCACAACCATCAACTGGATCTGGAGCTGACGGCGGCCATCCTCAACCGGGGTGACTTCGGCTATTTCGGCCTGATCGGCTCGAAGACCAAACGGGTAAAATTCGAACACCGGCTGCGTGAGCGAGGCTTCGATTCGGCCCTGCTGCAACGCATGCATTGCCCCATGGGCCTGAGCGAAGTCAAAGGCAAGCTGCCCATTGAAATCGCCGTCTCCATCGCCGCCGAAGTGATCGCCACCTACAACGCCAGCTTTGGCCAGCACAGCGCCCGCACCGAACCCATCGCCAAACTGTCGCCGGTTTCACGCCGCAGCCAGGCCTTATGAATGCATTGTTTTATGAGACCCCTATGACACACGCCAACAAACACGCCTACCGCGCCGCCATCCTGCACAGCCTTGGCGACCCCGCCGAGGTGCCGGTCGAGGCGTCTTATGCGTATTTCACCGACGGCCTGATGGTGGTCGAAGACGGGAAAATTTCTGCCCTCGGACACGCCGCCGACTTGCTGGCAACCCTGGGCGCGGATGTGCCGGTGACGGAGTATCAGGACGCGCTGATCACCCCGGGTTTTATCGACACCCATATCCATCTGCCGCAAACCGGCATGGTTGGCGCCTATGGCGAGCAACTGCTGGACTGGCTGAACACCTACACTTTTCCCTGCGAAAAGCAGTTCGCCGATGAGGCCCACGCCGCTGAAGTGGCGGACATTTTCATCCAGGAGTTGCTGCGCAACGGCACCACCACTGCGCTGGTGTTCGGCAGCGTGCACAAGCAATCGGTGGAGGCGTTTTTTAGCGCCGCCCAGAAGCTGGACCTGCGCATGATCGCAGGCAAGGTAATGATGGACCGCAATGCGCCGGACTACCTGACCGATACCGCCGAATCAGGTTACGCCGACAGCAAGGCGCTGATTGAGCGCTGGCATGGCAAGGGGCGTTTGCATTACGCGGTCACCCCGCGCTTCGCCCCCACCAGCACGCCGGAACAGTTGACGCTTGCAGGTCAACTGCTGACGGAATATCCCGACCTGTACATGCAAACCCACATCAGCGAAAACCTGCAGGAAATCGAATGGGTCAAAGCACTGTTCCCTGAACGCAGCGGTTACCTGGACGTTTACGATCATTACAAATTGCTGGGCGAACGATCGGTGTTCGCCCACGGCGTGCACCTGTGTGACGTTGAATGTGCACGACTGGCGGAAACCGGTTCAGCGGTGGCGTTCTGCCCGACGTCCAACCTGTTTCTAGGCAGCGGCCTGTTCAATTTGCCCATGGCAGAGAAGCACAAACTCAAGGTCGGCCTGGGCACCGATGTGGGGGGCGGCACCAGCTTCTCGATCCTGCAAACCCTCAACGAAGCCTACAAGGTGATGCAGCTGCAAGGCGCCCGCCTGAGCCCATTCAAGTCGCTGTACCTGGCCACACTGGGTGGCGCCAGAGCGTTGCGCCTGGAAGACAAGGTGGGCAGTTTGCAGGTGGGCAACGAAGCCGACTTCCTGGTGCTGGATTACCACGCAACGCCGCTGCTGTCCTATCGGTTGCGGCAATCGAAAAACATCGAGGAAACGTTATTTGTGCTGATGACACTGGGGGATGACCGCACCGTTAAGGAAACGTATTCGGCGGGGCGGTTGGTGCATCGCAGGTAAGACAGTGTCACGCAACCTGTGGGAGCGAATTCATTCGCGAGAGGCCAGCACATTCAACATCGCCATTGCCTGAGACACCGCATCGCGAATGAATTCGCTCCCACAGATTGCAGCCAACCGCAAAACATCCAGCAAGGTCCAGGTCTACTACCGCGAAGTTTTCTTCCTGCCCAGCATCAAGTGTGAAAACACCGCATGCAGGTCATCCGAGGCGCCGTCTTCGTCCAGGTTGAGTTTGCTGTCGATGTGGTCCATGTGATGCATCATCAGTTCCACCGCCAACCCCGCATCCCGGGCCTCGATGGCATCGATCAACTGGTTGTGTTCATCGTAGGAACAGTGCGTGCGGTTGCCGCTTTCGTATTGGGCGATGATCAGTGAGGTCTGGGACACCAGGCTGCGCTGGAAGCTGATCAGGGGCGCATTGCGCGCGGCCACTGCCAGCTTCAAATGAAATTCGCCCGACAAGCGAATCCCCGCCCCACGATCCCCTCTGGCAAAGCTTTCACGTTCGTCGCTGACCATCTGCCGCAGCTCGGCAATTTGCTCTGCCGTCGCGTGTTCCACAGCCAGTTCGGTAATCGCCTTTTCCACCAGGCGCCGGGCGAAAAACACCTGCCGCGCCTCATCCACACTCGGGCTTGCCACTACCGCGCCCCGGTTGGGCCGCAGCAACACCACTCCTTCATGGGCCAGACGCGACAAGGCGCGCCGAATGATCGTGCGGCTGACCCCAAAGATTTCCCCCAGAGCTTCCTCACTCAGTTTGGTGCCGGGCGCCAGACGCTGTTCGAGAATGGCCTCGAAAATATGGGCGTAGACCACATCGTCCTGGGTTCCGCTGCGACCGGACCGGGTCGAGCGCGGCTGTTTCTTGAGGGGCTGCAACTGTTCGTTCATGGGCACTCGTGGTGAATAAAAAACCGGCACATTGTACACAGGGTGTTTTCGGTAAAAAGATTCCCTGGCCTTCAACTGCCGCGATAGGTCGAATAGCTGTAGGGCGAAAGCAGCAGCGGAACGTGATAATGCGCCTGACCCGCATCGATGCCGAACCGCAGCACCACCACATCCAGAAACGCCTGATCAGGCAGCGTCACACCCTTGGCGCGGTAGTAATCGCCCGCGCTGAACTGCAACTGGTAAACCCCCGAACGATAGGTTTCGCCCTGCAACAGCGGCGCATCGCAACGGCCATCAGCATTGGTGACAGCGCTGGCGACCTTTTCCAGACGCTCGCCTTCGACACGAAACAATTCGATGGCGATGGCGCTGCCCGGGCAGCCATGCGCAGCGTCGAGTACATGCGTGGTCAGTCGTCCCATGGCTCGTTCGCGCCTCATTTGTGTGATGTCGGAAAACCACCCGCACCAGTGCAGTGCACCGCGGGGTGCGGAAAAAATCGATTAAGACACTTTCAAAAAAAGTTGTACACAATTAAAAGTGTTTTTACCGCCAGCCTTCACGCCAGCCTGGCCTAAAACCCGCAATAGGCAGAGCTGAGGAATCCATTAGGGTTTTTCCGTCTAAGCTGACCAGCAAGGCAAGTTTCTTGCAAGGTCTCGACCATGAAAGAAGATAAATCCCCAGGCTTACAAATTGAATAACAAGTTGTATACAATCGGCGCACCGCAGTGCCACAAGGCCAGCTGGCCGTTCACTCACTGCAACTGACACCATGCACAGAGGAAGACTGCAGTGAGCGCTGACTATCCACGCGACCTGATCGGTTACGGCAGCCATCCCCCTCATCCCCACTGGCCGGGGAAGGCCCGCATTGCCCTGTCGTTCGTGCTCAATTACGAAGAAGGTGGCGAGCGCAATATCCTTCACGGTGACAAGGAATCCGAAGCCTTTCTGTCAGAAATGGTCGCCGCGCAACCCTTGCAGGGCCAGCGCAACATGAGCATGGAGTCGCTGTACGAGTATGGCAGCCGTGCCGGGGTCTGGCGCATCCTCAAGCTGTTCAAGCAATTCGACATCCCGCTGACAGTCTTTGCCGTGGCCATGGCCGCGCAGCGTCACCCGGATGTGATTCGCGCCATGGTCGCCGACGGACATGAAATTTGCAGCCACGGCTATCGCTGGATCGACTACCAGTACATGGACGAGGCTCAGGAGCGCGAGCATCTGCGTGAGGCGATCCGCATCCTGACCGAGATCACGGGTGAGCGCCCGTTGGGCTGGTACACCGGCCGAACCGGTCCCAACACCCGGCGACTGGTGATGGAAGAAGGCGGTTTCCTGTACGACTCGGACACCTACGACGATGACCTGCCTTACTGGGAACCGAACACCCCCACCGGCAAGCCGCATCTGGTGATCCCCTACACCCTGGACACCAACGACATGCGCTTCACCCAAGTGCAGGGTTTTAATACCGGCGAGCAGTTCTTCCAGTACCTCAAGGACGCTTTCGATGTGCTGTATGCCGAAGGCGAGGACGCACCGAAAATGCTTTCCATCGGCCTGCACTGCCGCCTGATCGGCCGTCCGGCGCGGCTTGCAGCGCTCAAGCGTTTCCTTGAGTACGCCAAGGGCCATGACCATGTCTGGTTCACCCGCCGCGTTGATATCGCTCGCCACTGGCACCGCCAGCACCCTTTCCAGCCGCAGGTTGCACCATGAGCCGCTTCCAGACGGTGCGCCCCTCGGCCATGAACCGCGATGAATTCGTCGCTACCTTCGCCGACATCTACGAGCATTCGCCCTGGGTCGCCCGAATGGCTTATGACTCGGGCCCGAACGCTGATCTGGACCAGATCGAAACCCTGCACGCGCGCATGAGCGAGATCCTGTTGAGCGCCAATCATGCCCGGCAACTGGCCCTGATCAAAGCCCACCCCGATCTCGCCGGTAAAGCCGCGATACAGGGTCAACTCACCCAGGCCAGCAGCCACGAACAGGCCGGTGCCGGTATTCACCAGTGCACCGCCGAAGAATTCCAACGTTTCACCGAACTGAACGCAGCCTACAAAGCCCGGTTTGCGTTCCCGTTCATCATGGCGGTCAAAGGCAGCAACCGGCATCAGATCCTCAAGGCTTTCGAAGCGCGGATTCATCACTCGGCATCCACCGAGTTCGCCTGCGCCCTGGCCGAGATCAACAAGATTGCGTTGTTTCGTCTACAGGCCCTTTAGCCGACCACCTCCACGCCATTCACCAAGAGGCAGACTCAAAGAATGAAAGCTTACGCCGCACCTTTCGAGAAGTTCGTCAACCTGGCCGACGCCCGTCTGGGGACCAAAATCATCTCCGTCACCGACGACTGGTTCGCCGATGCCAACCGTCTGTTCCAGCCAACGCCTGCGGTGTGGAAAGAAGGCGTTTTCGACGACAACGGCAAATGGATGGACGGCTGGGAGTCGCGCCGTAAGCGTTTTGAAGGCTACGACAGTGCCGTGATCCGCCTCGGCGTAGCGGGCTCGATCAAGGGCGTGGACATCGACACCTCGTTCTTCACCGGCAATTACCCGCCATCGGCTTCGCTGGAAGCCTGCTTCCTGGCGTCGGGCGAGCCGGATGAAAACACCCAGTGGGTGGAGATCCTGTCTGCGGTGGAACTCAACGGCGACAGCCATCACTACCACGAAATCAGCAACGGTCAGGCGTTCAGCCACCTGCGCTTCAATATCTACCCGGACGGCGGCGTGGCCCGCTTGCGGGTTTACGGTGTGCCATTCCGCGACTGGTCAGCCGTGGGTGAAAACCAGCAGGTGGACCTGGCAGCAGCACTCAATGGCGGCCGCGCCCTGGCGTGTTCCGATGAGCACTTCGGGCGCATGAGCAACATCCTCAACCCGGGCCGTGGCGTGAACATGGGCGATGGCTGGGAAACCGCACGCCGTCGTACCCCAGGCAACGACTGGGTGATCATTGCCCTGGGCCATGCGGGGGAAGTCGAGGAAGTGATCGTCGACACGCTGCACTTCAAGGGTAACTACCCGGACAGTTGCTCGATCCAGGGCGCCTTCGTCAAAGGCGGCACCGACAGCCAGATCGAAACCCAGAGCCTGTTCTGGCGTGAACTGCTGCCCAGCCAGAAACTGCAAATGCACGCCGAACACAGCTTCGCCGAGCAGATCAAGGCGCTGGGCCCGATTACCCATATTCGCCTGAACGTGTTCCCGGATGGGGGTGTTAGTCGCTTGCGGGTGTTGGGTAAAGTGGCGAAGTGAATTCGACTCTGTTGTAGCGACCGGGGTGGCGATCCACCTGGCCCGCGAATGCGGTGGTTCGGGTTCGAAGATGTTTGCTGACTGTACCGGCCTCTTCGCGGGCAAGCCTCGCTCCAACAGTGATTCATTCTTTAACCTGTGACCGTGTTTTCATTTAACGAATCAAGAGACAGAAGAACCACCATGCGCACACTTGTGATCGAACCGCTGACCAAAGAAGCCTTCGCCCCTTTCGGTGACGTGATTGAAACCGATGGCAGCGATCACTTCATGATCAACAACGGTTCGACCATGCGTTTTCATCGTCTGGCCGATGTCGAAACGGCAACGCCGGAGGACAAGGCGATTATCAGTATCTTCCGTGCCGAAGCACTGGACATGCCGTTGACCGTGAGCATGCTGGAGCGTCACCCGCTGGGCAGCCAGGCTTTCATTCCGCTGCTGGGCAACCCTTTTCTGATCGTGGTCGCGCCACTTGGCGATGTACCTGAATCAGAGCTGGCCCGGGCCTTCATTTCCAATGGCAGGCAGGGCGTCAATTACCATCGCGGCGTCTGGCACCATCCGGTGCTGACGATCGAAAAGCGGGATGACTTCCTGGTGGTTGATCGCAGTGGAGCAGGCAATAACTGCGATGAGCATTTTTTCGAGGCGGATCAGCGCTTGATCCTGGCCCCGTAACCACACCCTGTGAAAACCAGCTGAGGTCGCAACCATGCAAGCACATCTGATGGAATGGCTGAACCTGAGCGTACGCTGGATTCACATGATCACTGGCGTCGCCTGGATCGGCGCCTCGTTCTATTTCGTCTGGCTGGAGAACAACCTCAACCGGGTCAACCCCCGCGACGGGCTCTCCGGCGATCTGTGGGCTATCCACGGTGGCGGCATTTATCACCTGGAAAAATACAAACTTGCGCCGCCGGCTATGCCCGACAACCTGCACTGGTTCAAATGGGAGGCGTACTTCACCTGGCTGTCAGGCGTCGCGCTGTTGTGCGTCGTGTTCTATGCCAACCCCGAGTTGTACCTGCTGGCACCCGGCAGTTCGCTGAGCGGCGTTGAAGGCGTGGCGCTGGGGATCGGTTCGCTGTTCGTGGGCTGGTTCGTCTACAGCTTTCTGTGCGACTCGGCCCTGGGCAAACGCCCTGCCCTGCTCGGCCTGATCCTGTTCATCCTGTTGATCGGTTCGGCATTCGGTTTCAGCAAGGTTTTCAGCGGCCGCGGCGCCTATCTGCATGTCGGCGCCATCATCGGCACCATCATGGTCGGCAACGTGTTCCGCATCATCATGCCGGCCCAGCGCGCCCTGGTGGCCGCCATCGCCGAGAACCGCACCCCGGACCCGTCGCTGCCCGCCAAGGGCCTGCTGCGTTCACGGCATAACAACTATTTCACCCTGCCGGTGCTGTTCATCATGATCAGCAACCACTTCCCGAGCACCTACGGCAGCCACTACAACTGGCTGATCCTGGCCGGGATCGCGGTGCTGGCGGTGCTGGTGCGTCATTACTTCAACACTCGCCACAACAGCCAGAAATTCGCCTGGACTCTGCCAGTGGCGGCGCTGGGCATGATTTGCCTGGCCTACGTCACAGGCCCCACGCTGGATGCAAAACCCAAAGGTGCGGATTTCGCCCAGGTGCGCGGCGTGATCCAGGAGCGGTGTGCCGTGTGCCACTCGGCCAGGCCCACCAGCTCGCTGTTCAGCAGTGCGCCGGCCGGGGTGATGTTCGACACGCCGCAACAGATCCAGCTGCTGGCGCCCCGCATCCAGGCCCAGGCCGTGACCTCGCAGATCATGCCATTGGGCAATATCACCCAGATGACCCAGCAGGAACGGGATCTGATCGGTGCCTGGGTGACCGAGGGGGCGAAAATCAATTAAGTGTGATCTGATACAGCCTCTTCGCGGGCAAGGTGGATCGCCACCCCGGTCGCTCCAAATCTTTGCTGGATTTATCCAAATGTGAAAAGACTTTTCACATTTGCTTCACCAGTCCTTAACGATCGTCCCTCTAAGCTGCGCACCGGGATCATCTCCAGCGCAGCGCCAGGAAATAAGTAATGACGGAATCACTGTTGAGTCGGGCTCTGGTGACAGGGCGGGCCAGGTACAACGGCTTGCCCAACAAGTACCGGGGCTTTGTTGTCGGGGCCTTGTGCCTTGCAGTGGTTCTGCTCGTCAGCTTTTACGCCCTCCGGCCTGGCCCTGCCCCCGATCTTTCGGACGCACGCTATACCGCGGGCATCGAGTCGATGTGGAGCCGGGGCGATCTGGTGATTCTGGTTCGTCACGCAGAACGTTGCGACCATTCGACCAACCCGTGCCTGGCCCAGCCTGATGGCATCACCGTCAAAGGTCAGGCCATGGCCCAGGAACTGGGGAATTCGTTCAGGGCCGTAGGCCTGCAAAACGCCGATATCTACAACAGCCCGCTGGCCCGTACCACACAAACCTCTATGTTTGCCTTCGGCCAGGCCACCGTTGGCCAGGAATGGCTGTTCAATTGCCGCAAAACCATGCTGGACGACATCCTCAAGCACAAGGTAGAGCACCGAAATCTGATCCTGGTCACCCACAGCGAGTGCATGGACCACCTGGAAAAAACCCTGAAGGTCTCCGCCCGGACCACCCTGGACTACGGCACCTCGCTGTTCGTGTCAGTCGACCAGAGCACCCATACCGCCAAAGTGTTGGGTTATATCGACCCCCACGGATGGAAAAACCTGATCGACAGCCGCGCGGAAAAACGCACCTGGCCGCCGCTTTGAACCATACCCTGAATATGCATGAGGCCCGTGTGGGAGCGAATTCATTCGCGAGAGGCCGGCACATTCAACATCTCTGGTGAATGACACATTGCATCGCGAATGAATTCGCTCCCACAGGTTTTGCATCTGCCACAGGCATTTATTTCAGATCCAAATGTGCCTTGACTGCCAGCAATTGAGCCCCGCGCAAGCCCGGTGCTACCATGCCCGACCGTCCGAGCTGGCAAGGAAATCACGGCCCATGAGCAGCATTCGCGAGCGCAACAAAGAACTGATTCTGCGTGCAGCCAGTGAAGAGTTCGCCGACAAGGGGTTCGCGGCCAGCAAGACCAGTGATATCGCCGCCAAGGCCGGGCTGCCCAAGCCCAACGTCTATTACTACTTCAAGTCCAAGGACAACCTCTACCGCGAGGTGCTGGAAAGCATCATCGAGCCCATTCTGCAAGCCTCGACGCCTTTCAATCGCGATGGCGTGCCGGCCGAAGTCCTCAGCGCCTATATCCGCTCGAAAATCCGCATCTCCCGCGAGTTGCCCTTTGCCTCGAAAGTCTTCGCCAGCGAGATCATGCACGGCGCACCGCACCTGACACCGCAGCAGGTGGAACAGCTCAATGCCCAGGCCAGACACAACATCGAGTGCATCCAGGCCTGGATCGACAAAGGGCTAATCGCACCACTGGACCCGCACCACCTGATCTTCACCATCTGGGCCGCTACCCAGACCTATGCCGATTTCGACTGGCAGATATCCACGGTAACCGGCAAGACCCGGCTGGATGACAGCGACTATGAAGCCGCCGCCCAGACCATCATCCGCCTGGTGCTCAAGGGCTGCGAACCGGACCAATAGATACGGTTCAGTGTGACTGCCAGCCCCCGCCCAGACTCTGGATCAGCGCCACACTGCCCTGGCTGAGCAAGCCTTGGGTGTCGCGCAGGCTTTGCTCGGTTTGCAGCAGGATCAGCTGTTGCGTCAACACGTTCTGCTGGCTGACCGTTCCGGCTGCCTGCTGCGCCTGCTCACTGCCGAACAATTGCTGGTTACGCTGATAGATCTGCTGGTAGGCATCGGCCTGTTGTTGCAGGTGGTTGATCGCCGACAGGTTGTCTTCCACATTTTGCAGGGCTCCCAGCACGGTGCCCCGGTAATTGGCCGCAATCTGGTCGTAATTGGCCTGTGCCTGATTGACGGCCGCCTCGCGCGCGCCGCCATCGAACAGCGTTTCGGCCAACGTTGGCCCCAGCGTCCACAGGCGGTTGGGCAACGAAAACAGACTGCTCAGGGCGCTGGCGCGATAACCGACTTGCGCACTCAGATCGACCGTGGGGAAAAACGCCGCCTCGGCGACACCGATCCGGGCATTGGCGGAGGCGGCATCACGCTCGGCGGCCACCACATCAGGGCGCCGTTGCAGCAAGCTGGAAGGCAGGCTCAATGGCGGCTTGGGTACCGCGAAGGTGAAGTTGGCCACGGGCGGCAGATTGAAATCGGCTGGCGCGATGCCCACCAATACCGCCAGCGCATGCTCAAACTGCTCCCGGGAGCGTTGCGAGGTCTGCAGTGCCGCTACCACGCTGGTCAGTTGATCCTGGGCCACCAGCAGTTGATCGTTGTCGGCGGTGCCTTGCACATACTCGGCCTGGATCATCGTCAGCAATTGCTGGTTGATGCGTTGTTGCTGTTCCAGCAAGCCCACGTCGATGTCCAGCTGACGCAACCCGTAGTAGTTACTCGCGACACTGGCGCTGATTGACAGCCGTACGCCCGCCAGCAAGGCATCGGAGGCCTGGGCGGTGGCGGTATTGGACTCGATGCCGCGGCGCACAGCGCCCCACAGGTCCGGCTCCCAACTGGCGCTCAGGGTTGCGCTGACGCTCTGATTGACACCGCCAGCGGAAACATTCGAACCGGTAGCTGCCGCGCTGGTGGCGGTTGAGCTGGCCCCACCGCTGCGCGCGCCCGACAACCCCACGCCCAGGGTCGGCCACAACCCGGCACGGCTGGATGCCACTTGCGCCTGAGCCAGACGATAAGCGGCTTCGGCCGCGATGATCGACTGGTTGGCGCGGGACGAACGCTCGATCAGGTCATTCAGGGTGGCGTCGTTGTACATCAGCCACCACTGGCTTTGCAGCGCACCTTGGGGGTTGGCGGCGGCGCGCTGCCATTGCGCGCCTTCCTTGAAAGTCATGGGCATCTGCAGGTCGGGCTGATGGTAATCGGGCCCGACCATGCAACCGCCCAGCATCAGGCCGAACGCGACGATCAGGTAGCGCTTCATGCGGCGCTTAAAGCGCTTCAAATAGCCCCGTGGCCGACCACGGCGTACGAAACAGGACATCTACGTCTCCTTGCGGTGTCGCCCCAGGCGCTGGGACGCCCGGTCGAGCCAAAGATAGATCACGGGGGTGGAATACAGCGTCAGCATCTGGCTGAGCAACAGGCCGCCGATGATCGAAATACCCAGCGGGCGTCGTAGCTCCGAGCCATACCCGGTGCCCAGCACCAGCGGCAAGGCACCCAGAATGGCCGCCATGGTGGTCATCATGATCGGCCTGAAGCGAATCAGACAGGCCCGGCGTATGGCGTCCTGGGCGCTGCGGCCATGTTCGTTGCGTTCGGTGATGGCGAAGTCGATCATCATGATCGCGTTCTTCTTGACGATGCCGATCAGCAGTATCACCCCGACCAACGCAATGATCGACAGCTCAGTGCCGGTCAACAGCAACGCAATCAAGGCCCCGACACCAGCCGACGGCAAGGTCGAGAGAATGGTCAGCGGGTGAATGAGGTTTTCGTAAAGAATGCCGAGCACCACATACACCGAGAGCAGCGCCGCCAGAATCAACAGCGGTTCGCTGGACACCGAACTCTGGAACACCTGGGCCGTGCCCGCGAACTGGCCGACGACACTGGCAGGCATGCGCAACTGCGCAACTGCGTCATCCACCAACGCTGTGGCCTGGCCAATGGAGACGCCGGGGGCCAGGTTGAAGGACGCTGTCACCGCCGGGAACGTCCCCTGATGGCTGATGGAGATCGCTGTGCGGTCCACCGAATAGGACGCCAACGCCGACAACGGCACCAGCGGCGACTCGGCGCTGGCCGACAGCTGAGGCAAGGTGACAGCGCCCCGCGTCGCAGTGACCGTGCCGGTCGGGACATAGATCGATTTCAGCGCCAGCGGGTCGTGCCAGTAAGGCGGCGCGACCTCCATCACCACGTGGTACTGGTTGGCGGAGCGGTAAATGGTAGACACCTGGCGCTGGCCAAAGGCGTCGTACAGGGTCTGGTCAATCGCCGAAAGGCTGACACCCAACCGGGCTGCCGTGTCGCGGTTGATCTTTAGGTTGGCCAGCAGGCTGTTGTCCTGCTGGTCGGTGTTGACGTCGGTCAGTTGCGGCAACCGGTGCAGCACGGCCACCACCTTGGGTACCCAGTAATCCAGCGTGTCCTGATCGTCGGCGGTCAGGGTGAACTGATACTGCGCGCCACTCTGACGGCCGCCCACGGTCAGGTCCTGGGCCGACTGCAGGTACAGGCGCGTGCCGGGCATGCTGCCCAGGGCGCGACGAATCTGGGCGATGACCTCATCGGCACTGTCCTTACGCTCGCTCAAGGGCTTGAGGGTAATGAACATCTGCGCACTGTTGATCGCCCCGCCACCACCGCCACCGCTGCCGACAAAGCCACCCACGGTCTCGACATTCGGGTTCTGGGTGACGGTGCGGTTGATGGCCAGAAACTTGTCCTGCATCTCGGTGTAGGAAATGCTCTGCGGGGCGATGATGCTGCCTTGCAGGCGACCGGTGTCTTCTTGGGGAAAGAAGCCCTTGGGCACCATGACGTACAGCACACCGGCGAACACGATCACCAGCACCGTGGTCAGCCCCATCAACAGCGAATGCCCGATAACCCAGCCCAGGGTACGGTCGTAGAAACGGTGGAACAGCGAGTCCGGGTGATCTTCTTCCGGCTTGGCGTCCTGGGTCGGCGCGCGCAGCAGAATACTGGCGAGCATGGGGGTGACCGTCAGCGAGACCAGCATGGAAATCACGATGGCCACCGACAGGGTGATCGAGAACTCCCGGAACAACCGCCCG
>Ga0105858_1000277_pt1 | contig 25147 bp, 22 predicted proteins | sample OrgsoiDNA_201062_FD_89683 | JGI IMG/M metagenome (GOLD analysis project Ga0105858, IMG submission 89683) | Permafrost soil microbial communities from the Arctic, to analyse light accelerated degradation of dissolved organic matter (DOM) -... | ecosystem: Environmental > Terrestrial > Soil >...
AAAGGCGGCAGTAAAAAACAGGCGATGGAGGCCGCCATTGATTTGCTGGATCAGGTGCGCATCCGTGACCCGCACAAAGTGGCGCAGCGCTATGCTCATGAAGTCTCCGGCGGCATGGGCCAGCGCGTGATGATCGCCATGATGCTGGCACCGGACCCGGAGCTGATGATCGCCGATGAACCTACCAGCGCACTGGACGCCACGGTCCAGGCTGAAATTCTGCGCCTGCTTGACGATCTGGTGTCCAGCCGCGGCATGGGGCTGATTCTTATCAGTCATGATTTGCCGCTGGTATCAAAATTCTGTGACCGCGTGGCGGTCATGTATGCCGGTCGTATCGTTGAAACCTTACAGGCCGGTGATCTGCTCAACGCACAGCATCCTTATACCCGGGGCTTGCTGGAGTGCCTGCCTTCGCTGAAACACCCGCGTGCTCGGTTGCCAGTGCTGGTGCGTGACGAGGCGTGGAAAACATCATGAATGCGCTCACCGAAAAATCTAACGCTAAGATAATCTTAGATAATTTACGCATTTCCTTTGGCGATACTGAGGTGGTAAAAGGGGTAAGTTTCGCGGTCGCACCCGGCGAATGCTTTGGTATCGTCGGCGAAAGCGGTTCAGGGAAATCCACCATTTTGCGCGCCCTGGTCGGGCTGAACCAGGCGTGGTCTGGCAGCATGATCATTGGCGGTGAGGCTCAGTTGCCGGTACGGCAAAAACGCTTTTACCGCCGGGTGCAGATGGTTTTTCAGGACCCCTATGGTTCGTTGCATCCAAGGCAAACTATCGACCGCATCCTGAGTGAACCGCTGATCGTGCACGGTTTCCTCAATATTGAGAAACGCATCAAGGATGCGCTGAGCGAAGTGGGTTTACCGCAGGCGGTGCGTTTTCGCTTCCCACATCAACTCTCCGGCGGGCAGCGCCAGCGCGTGGCCATTGCTCGTGCGCTGATTTCTGAACCGGAGATCCTGCTGCTCGATGAACCCACATCAGCACTGGATGTTTCCGTTCAGGCAGAGATCCTCAACCTGCTGACTGACCTGCGAGAGCGGCGCAAGCTGACTTATATTCTGGTTAGCCACAATTTGGCTGTGGTTACGCATCTTTGCACCAGAATTGGAGTCATGATCGGTGGTGAAATGGTCGAGCTTCTGAGCGCAGACGATTTACGGTCTGGACATGTTGTCCATCCGCATACGGCAGAGTTGCGATCGTTAAGTCTCAGTCTTGAGGAACCGGATTAAGCCAGCCTGAACACGGTTTCAACGGGCAGCCGAGGCTGCCTTTCAATCATAGATTAACGTTACAGGGGAAAAGGAATGACATCCACCCTACGAGAACTACCGAAGTCGTTACACTGGCAGGCAGCCTTAGGGGCTGCCAATGACATTACCGAAAAATGGAAACGGCCCGGCGAACCGGGGGGCGCTATCACCCTGTTTGACAGCCGCTCAATACAAGGGCATGCCAGCGGCGGCCTGGCAAATCTGACCACGGGTGAAAGCTTTAGCATTGACAACGTTGTGCGCTTTGCCTCAGTGACCAAACATATTTTTGCTGCGCTGGCGCTGTTGCGCAGCGATAGCGGCTTGTCCCTCAATGACACACTTGGCCAGTATCTCCCCGAACTGAAAGCCCCGATGTCACAAGTGACCATTGGTCAGGCACTGGACATGACCGGCGGGTTGCCTGACGTACGTGAAACCCTTGCGCTGCTCGGCGTGTCGGTTTATACCGCCAGCGAACCTGAAGCTATTCTCGAATTTCTCGCCCAGGAAGGCACCCTAAACTTCCCGGCTGGCACCGAAATCTCCTACTCCAATACCGGCTACCGTCTGGTCGAAGCGATACTAAATCGCCAGGGGATTATGTTTGAAGACCTGCTGCAACAGCATATCGCTCGTCCGCTGGACATCCGACTGCATGCACCTGAAACCTGGTTTGATGTGGTTCCAGGCCTGGTGCCCGGTTACTGGAAGGATAAATCCGGCTGGAAAACAGCCAGCGCCGGGCTGCATCTTTCTGCGTCGGGTTGCCTGACCGGAAGCCTGCGTTCACTGACCGTCTGGCTGCAAAGTCTGCTGGCTGACCGCGGCCCCGGTGCCGGTGTGCTGGGAATGCTGACTGCACAACGCCATCTACACGATGGTATTCCTACGGCCTATGGGCTTGGGACGACGTCGAGCGATATTGGCGAGCATAAAGTCTACGGGCACGGCGGCTCGCACGCGGGCTATAAAACCTATTTCCTGCTGCATCCTGAACTCGATGCAGGTGTGGCATTGGTCTCTAACCGCGAAGACACCGCCGCCTACGCGGCGGCACTTGACGTTATGGCTGCCCTACTCGGCAGCTCGCTCCCGCCGCGCAGTCAGGCAATCCCTGACGGGCTGTATGCCAGTATCGCCGAGCCTTACTGGCTGAACGTCAACAACGGTGTCGCCAGTTATCTGGGCTCTGCTGATAATTTGTTCCAGGGGAGCGACAAAGACGAAGCTATTTCGCTTTCCGCCCACATGCCTATGCGTCTGCGCTGGGACGGACGGGCCGTAAAAGGGGAAATTGGTCACGCACCGCGTCATTTCGTGCCGGTAGAGTCTAATGACTGCCTGGCAATGGTACAGGGACGTTGGTTGCATCCTCAATCCAAAGCGGCCTTCGACATCGAAGGCGATCAGTTCGTGATGGGTGTCGGCCCGCTGCGGGCTCGCGGGCAGCTCACTTCGCTGGGGCTTGGGCGTCTGCTGGTGGAATTGCCCGATGGGCCATGGCAAAAATCCTTCTGCCTCTATTTTCAGGGTTATAACGTCAGGTTGATCTCCAATCGCAGCCGGGTGTTAAGCTTTCGCCGCGATGAATGCCGGAGTCGTTGGAAGGCGACGGCATAAGCATTCCGCTTAATTAATGCGTTAAGCCTTCCAATGGAAGGCTTTTTTACCCATAAACAGTTCACGAGTTATCGATTAAAATTTCGAATTGGAAAATATAAACCTACGGCGTAAATCGCCCTCTGCGCGGCACGCGCCACAAGTCTGCAGCAGTCAACCGTGTCTTGAGAGTGTCTCTGTCGAAGGAGAATCCGCGCCCATCACCGCCTGAGCGCCATGCTTGCATACCTTTGTTGGTCAGAGCATTAAGCCTTCCTCCAGAAAGCTTAATACTCTTTGTTTTGATAAAAATCGGTGAAGGACTATTGATGAAACGCTGCGCTGTGAAAATCAATTTCCCACTGTATAACCTGCCCATACAACACCGAAAGACGTTGCCGTTCTGCTGCACTGAGTTGGGTGGCGCAGTGGTCAAGTTCTGCTTTCAGCCAGTTGGCCTGCTCGATAAAGGTTTTCTCAGCATGCATAACCACCCAGGCTTTGACATCCGGATCAGCGATGGCTGTCTGGCTGACCCGGCTACACCAGTGGTAATACATCCATTCGGCACCAAACATCAGAGTCAGGATCTCGGCATAGCTGCCTGTTTCAGCAGTACGTAACATGCCCTGGCTAAAACGGTAGACCTCCGGAGCACTGCGGCGGTAGTGCAAAGGATCGATATTGCGCACACTCATCACCCGCTCGAAATAGGCGATCTGTTCATTAGCCAGCGCGTCCAATACGCCTATCAACCAACGCTGATGGCGGATATCAGGAGCCTTGATCACCGCATAAGAAAATATACCGATGGCCGTTGCAACAAAATCCCCCTCAAACACCAGATATTGATTAAACACGCGCGCGGGTAAGGTTCCGTCTTCAATACCGGTCACAAAGGGGTGAGTTTGCATGGCCTGCCAGCTGTTGAGATGCTCCGCAAGCAGTTGCTCTGTAAATCCCTGTCCGATCACAGTGTTACTCCTCAAGCCCGGCGCGGGCCACTGACATGAAATGTTTGACGCGCTCTGCCTCAACCTGATTCCACCATACACCGCCGAACTTCAACGTGCTGGCCACAATGACACCCTGCGTACGTTGTAAAATAGCGCAGATATTATCTGGCGTGACGCCCGAACCGACCAGCAGCGGCAATTCGGTGGCCGAGCGAATTTCATCGATCTCTTCCATGGTGGCGCTGTCACCGGTGCGTTGTCCGGTCGCGATAACGCCGTCGGCCAGGAAGAAGTCCACGTCGCGGGTCAGCTCAGGAATAGAACGGTCCGCCACAATGGCATGACTGCCGTGTTTTACGTGGCTGTCGGCAAAAACTTTGATGTGCTCGGCGCGCAACTGTGAACGATAACGCAGTGCGGTGGCAGCAGCCCCTTCGATAAACCCTTCGTTAGCGATGTAGGCATTCGCCCACTGATTGACACGAATAAAATCTGCCCCGCCTGCCAGCGCGGTGGCAAAAGCCGGAATCGCGGCGTTAGCCAATACGTTGATACCCAGCGGACAGCCAAATTCCTGCTTAATTCTGTCGGTGATCACGGACATAAAGGCCGCCGTTTCATGACCAATGTGTTCAGGCTTGGAAAAAGGAATATCCCCATGGTTTTCAATAATCAGCCCATGTAGCCCACCGGTTAAATAGGCTTCGGCATCACTCAGCGCCACATCAATTATTTTATTAATTGATTTACCCTGATAATTTGGCGAGCCGGGAAAGGCTTCACAATGCACCACCCCAATAATTGCTTTAGGACGGGAAAATATCTCTTGAATTGCGCTTGGTTTTCCTGCTGATATAGAGGCCATCTTCATTCACCTTCCAGGGGATTATCTATGCGTGTTTTCGTCGTGGGAAATATAAGCGTTGACGAAACGTATGTAATAAATGAAATACCAGAAAAAGGCGCATCAGTTCACGGCCAGAAAATAAATCAAGATCTGGGCGGTAAAGGCGCCAATCAGGCAGTAATACTTTCCCGCTGCGCAATTAATACAACATTAATCGCGGCCGCAGGAAATGATAATCATGGCCAATGGTGTCGGCATAAATTAGCACAAGAGTCATTAACGCTATTTCCTGATGAGCCATTATATTGTCGCACGGACACCTCTCTTATTTTAAACACTGCTGACGGTGATAACGCTATTATTACTACCACCACCGCCGCCGATTCATTATCTCTCGCCGATATTCAACAAGCACTTTCCAGCGCAGACCCCGGCGACCTGGTATTACAGCAGGGTAATTTCTCGCTGGAGAAAACCGCTGCCGTATTCCGCTGTGCGCGTAAGCTTGGCCTGCTTACCGTTTTTAACCCTTCACCGGTCAAACCGGCATTCTGCGAGCTCTGGCCGCTAATTGACCTGTTGGTGGTCAACCGGGGAGAAGCCGAATTTTTCACGGCAAACCCGGCAAGCCCGGCAGAGGCCGCGTGTCGCTTTCAGGCTGCGGGCGTGACCAGCGTCATCATTACTCTGGGCCCCGATGGCGTGTATCTTGCCTCATCGCGGCAGCATATTCAGGTGGCCACACCGCAGTGCCATGTGGTTGATACCACCGGTGCCGGGGATACTTTCCTGGCGGTGATGCTCGCCTCTATGCTGCGGCGCAACGCGTATGAGCCTGAAAAAATTGACCTGCAACGTGCTGGTCAGGCAGCAGCTATCACCATTGGCCGGTCAGGCACCTTCAGCGCTTTCCCTTCCGCGGCCGAGATGGTTTCATTGCTGAAAAACTAATTACCGGCATTCCTTAAGGCGGGTTATAAAAACCATAACCCGCGAATAGAAATGAATCTTAATTTACTGCTTGAACATCGGACGGAAGGTATCGACGTTAGCTTTGGTGACAATCGTGGCCGGTACTTGAATGGTTTTATCGACAGTTTTGCCTTCTACCACAATTTTATTCAGCGCTTTCACCGCCTCCACGCCCATATTCTCCGGGTCCTGCTGCAGGACAGCCGTCACATAGCCCTGATCAATGCCGCTCACCGCTTTGGCTGTCAGATCCCAACCAAAGACTTTGATATCTTTCTGACGTCCCTGGTTCTCAACCGCAGCAATAGCACCAAGTAATGCCGGTTCACCCGTGGCGTAAATGGCCGTCATGTCCGGGTTACCGGTGATCAGGTTTTCAGCCGCCGTTAAAGCGTCGTCCTGAATGTTGCGGCCATCGACCACACCCACCACGTGAATACCGGGGTGGCCCTGTAACGTATCTTCAAAACCTTTTTGACGCTGATTTTGAATCGCTGAATTGAGCGCACCAACAATACCCAGCTTGGCTTTATCACCCATATTTTCCTTCACGTAACGGGTAAAATAATTCCCCAGCAACGCGCCGCCTTTACTATTATCCACGCCAACCTGTGCCTTTTGTTGACCGGCAGGAAGAACAGCATCAATCGCTATTACCGGGATATTCGCTGCAGCCGCTTCTTTAATAGCGGGCAGAATACCATTGACGTCAATAGCATCAACCATAATGCCTTTTACGCCCTGCTGAATGTAGGTTTCAATCGCATCGTTTTGCGAAACCGGATTGTCATTGGCATTAAATATTACCAATTTTGCACCCGACCGGGTCGCTTCTTCCTGCGCCCCTTTATTCATCAGATTAAAGAACAGTGCCTGTTGGTTAATTTGCACCAGCGCATAGGTTGGCGCTTCGGCGGGAAAAGCCGAATAACTAAAAAACGAAAGAGTCAAAGTAGTGAGAATGGTGTAAGCCGCTTTTTTTAATTTAAAAGCGTTAGCAGGTGAAAGCTTTTTTTTCTTTCCGGTGTTGATCAACATAATGACATCCTCAAAATTTGGTGATGACAAGGCAATAAGCTGAGAACAATAACTGTCAGTAAGTCATTGCGCAGCTGAGCCTGAATAAGCAAAAAATGCACATTCAGGAGAATGTTGGCGGGAGGCACACGTCAGAATGCGATGTTAACGAAACAAACCGTTCCAAACGGAAGTATTTCGGTGAAGCGGTTGATGCGGGTAACTGCTAAATACAATTAAACGGCGCTCAATCATTGTCAAGTATAAATTTACTCTGATCCGTGGCATTGTGAGCACCGAACCGCTGCCAACGCCGCCATAATTTGAAGGATGAAGAGTAATGGCCAATTTATCAGATGTCGCTAAACGTGCAGGTCTTTCCAAAGCTACCGTCTCGCGATATCTCAACAAAAGCATCGTCCTGCCCCAACCTACCGTGGCACGCATTGAAGACGCGATCAAAGCGCTGGATTATCGCGCCAATAGCCTGGCTCGCAGGCTGAGCATGGGCGGCAGCGAGACTATCGGCCTGGTATTACCCGATATTGCCAACCCGTTTTTTGCTGAGTTGGCGGATGCCGCTGAAGAAGCAGCCTCGCTGCATAAATACAGCCTGGTACTGTGCGTGACACGCAATAATTTGGAAAAAGAACGCCAGTTTATCCGCTGGCTGGATACACGTCAGGTGGATGGCCTGTTATTCACCACCAACCGCCCTGACAACGGCCAGCTATACGAACAACTGAAAGGCCAGCGCCACGTCGTTTTACTGGATGAAGACGTACCGGGCAGCACGGTGCCCAAAGTGTTTTCGGACAATGTCCACGGCGGCGAAATGGCAGCGAATCAGCTGATCGCGGCCGGACATCAGCGTATTGCCTTTGTCGGCGGCCCGGACGAACTGATGAGTGTGCGCGAACGCCATCAGGGTTTTAAGCAGGCGCTGCTGAATGCCGGACTGCCTTATGACGCTGACAGAGTGCTGTATGGCGATTACAGCCGCAGTTTTGGCCGTTTAGCACTGGATAAACTGCTTGAGTTATCGCAGCCCCCTACCGCTGTCTTTGCCGCCAGTGACTACCTGGCGCTCGGCCTGCTTGATGGCCTGCGTCAGCGCGGGCTGTCGGCCCCAGCAGCGCTCTCGCTGGTCGGTTTTGATGATGCCATTTACTCGGATCTCATCACGCCGCGCCTCTCCACCATCCGCCAGTCAGCCCGTGAACTGGGCCGTGCGGCGGTGGAAACACTGATCAAATTGTTTAACGATGAGCCTGACATTCCACCGGTTGCCCGTATTCCGGTGGAATGGATTGCCAGAGACTCCGTGGCCGCTCCCGCGAAAAAGCGATAATGGCCAACGAGGGTGCACAAATTCGGTGCCATTGCGCCTTTTTTGTGCAATGAAAAACAGGCCATGATTATTCAATCAGGGGAAGATGGCCTGTCGGCAGCTGTGATATTGAGCACAAAAAATTAAATTTTCGCTTTTTTTTCACCTAATTATCACATTGATACATAAAACATTTAACATATGCAGTGTTTAATATTTGAACCACATCACTTTCCCCTCGACGATTAACTGGCATACATTCTGCTACATTCACATCGGCGACACAGAGTTCCACACTCAGAAAATGTATTGACCATTCCGGGTGCGGGAAAAAACATCGCCGTTATTTTTGCCTCTCGGGTAAACCGGTTTACAAGGAAAGAGAAATCGGGAGAGGTAAGAACAGCGGCGCTGTCAGCAGCGTGAACCTCAGTTTTGCTCCTCAGGAGACCGAAACCGATGCCCTGCACCCGCCAGCCCCTCACCAGTTGGAGAGCAGTTATGTCCCAAGAGATGTCCAGAAATCTGTCTGGTTCACCCCGGGTGGAAATGGTAAATATCACCAAAACCTACGGTTCAATTCGTTCATTGCGCGGCGTCAATTTGAGCCTGGCTCCCGGCGAAGTGCTGGGGCTGGTCGGCGACAACGGAGCAGGGAAATCGACCCTGACCAAAATTCTGGCCGGTGCTGTAGTCCCGACCGGTGGAACTTTACGCATCGACGGCGAAGACGTCAGTTTTGCCAACCCGTCTGATGCGCGCCGCTGCCATATCGAAATGGTCTACCAGGATCTCTCGCTGTGCGACACGGTCAACGTCGCCGGGAATCTGTTTATGGGCCGTGAGCCGCAAACCCGCATGCTGGGCATTCCCTTTCTCGATGAAAAAAAGATGCACGAGCAGGCCCATGAAATGCTGCAGGGATTAGGCATTTCTATTCCGGATACTCGGCTGTTGGTGCGTAATTTGTCCGGCGGTCAGCGCCAGGCGATTGCCATTGCCCGCGCCGCCGCGTTCGAACCCAAAGTATTGATCATGGACGAACCGACTGCCGCACTGGCCGTGGCCGAGGTGGAAGCGGTGCTGGAACTGATCCGCCGCGTGAGTGCCAGAGGCGTCAGCGTGATCCTGATAACCCACCGCCTGCAGGATCTGTTCCTGGTATGCGACCGTATCATGGTGATGTACGAGGGCACTAACGTAGCCGACCGCCAAATTTCTGAAACCAGCTTATCTGACATCGTGAACCTGATCGTCGGTGAGAAATTCGAGGCGCACTCCGCGCGCGGTTCTGTTCAACACGAGCAGCGCCCACACTGAGTCTCTGCCCGGCAACGGGCGGTGGCGGGTTGAAGCAGACTCGTACTGATAAGGGTAAGCCCATGAGTATCATAAATATGTCCAGTCCCCGACTTATAAAGCAATCGGTTACGCGGCGCATGCTGCACAACCACTCTGGCGTGGTGAGCATCGCAGTGTTCTTTATTTTTTGCTGTGCTGTGTTCTCTTTTGCCACCGACAACTTCCTCAGCGGCGCAAATTGGCTCAATATTTTACGCCAAAGCGCCCCGCTACTGATTGTGGCGGCGGCCATGACGCTGGTGATCACTACTGGCGGTATTGATTTATCCGTCGGCTCCACGCTGGCGCTGGTCGGCGCGCTCTCTGCGATCGCACTCAATAACTGGGGTCTGCCATGGCCGGTCGTATTGCTCGGCGGATTACTGTTAGGCGGATTGATTGGCGCGATTAACGGCTACTTCATTGCTTACGAGGGGATTCCAGCTTTTATTGTGACGCTCGCTACGCTGGCCGTTATTCGTGGCGTCGCCCTGCTGATCACTCAGGGATATTCCATCCCGATTCCGGCAGACAGCCCGTTTACACTGCTCGGACGCGCCTGGGTGCTCGGGTTGCCGCTGCCCGCAATGATTGGCGTACTGGCGCTGTTTTTTGGTCACATCCTGCTTAATCATATGCGTTTTGGCCGTTATGTCACTGCCATCGGCGCCAATGCCGAGGGCGTTCGCCGCGCTGGTGTGAATACCAAAACCATCACGCTGCGCGTCTACGTTATTTGCGGTATGTGCGCGGCACTGGCTGGGATGATCATCACAGCGCGTCTGGGCAGTGGCTCATCGAATCAGGGCGAAGGCTTTGAATTACAAGTCATTGCGGCCGTGGTTTTAGGCAGCACCAGTCTGTTTGGCGGATTCGGCACCATTATCGGTACCCTGCTTGGCGCACTCTCGATTGCCGTGATCCAGAACGGGTTGATCCTGTCACATATGTCACCGTTTTATACCCAAATCGCGACGGGCTTAATCATTCTGCTGGCTATCTGGCTAAACACCCGCATTTTCAACCCGGTTCGAAGTACCAAAGGATAGCGAGATGACCTCTGACTCTGCATTTTCAGGCTCGCTGTTCAGGCATGCCGATCCTTTTCCGCTCGGCACGCAAAGCGGCTTTGCCATGACCGTCCTCGGCCCGTTGCCGGTGGAGAAACTCGGTGTGACCCTGATGCACGAACATATTCTGCTCGATGCTTCAGGTAAATGGGTGCCGCCCTGCTGTTGCAGCGAAAGGCACATTGCCGAGATGCCGGTAAAGATCGAAAATCTCGGCGAACTCCAGCTTAATCCGCTGATGAGCCGCGATAACTGTCAGCTGTTTGATGCCGATCTCGCCGTCGAAGAGCTCTTGAAATACCGTGCACTGGGTGGCGAAACGGTGGTGGATCCGACCAATATCGGCATCGGCCGTGATCCGAAAGCGCTACAACGCATCTCACGACTCAGCGGGCTGAATATCATTATGGGGACGGGTTTTTACCTGGAGCCTTCGCATCCCAATTATGTGAAAACGCACTCTCTGGAAACGCTGACCGATCAGATTATTTATGACGTTGGCGGTTTCAGCGACAAACCTGAGGTGGTTGCCGGACTGATTGGTGAAATTGGGGTATCGGCGGCATTTACACCGAATGAAGAAAAATCTTTGCGCGCAGCGGGACGGGCCAGCGCCCAATCCGGGGTGCCGATGCAGATCCACCTGCCTGGCTGGGAGCGTTATGGCCACAAAGTGTTGGATATTCTGGGCGAAGAAGGCACGGAGCTGCGTAACGTGGTGCTGTGCCATATGAACCCGAGCTTTGCGGACAAAAACTATCAGCGCACCCTGGCCGAGCGCGGTGCGTTTCTCGAATACGACATGATCGGCATGCCCTACTTTTACGCCGATGAACGTGCTCAATCCCCCTCTGACGAAGACAACGCCCGCGCCATTTGCGCGCTGATTGATGACGGGTTTATCGGGCAGGTGTTGCTATCACAGGATGTCTTTCTGAAAACCATGCTGACGAAATTTGGCGGCCATGGTTACGGTTATATTCTCAAACATTTCGTGCCGCGCTTACGCCGCCACGGCGTGACCGGCGAACAGCTGGAAACGCTGATGATTGGCAATCCCAAACGCGTTTTCTCTATAAAGCCGTGATCTTAGCGCCGGGAGTGAGAATGAATGAAGCCGTAATTACCCTGACCCGCGCCCTGCTGGGTTTCAATACCATCAATCCGCCGGGTAACGAAGCGGAATGTCTGCGTTGGCTGGCGGCATTCCTGACTGAAAATGGCTTCGACGTTCAGCTCCATCAGTTCGGTGAGCACCGTTTCAACCTGCTGGCGTCGCGGCCAGGGTCAACCACCGGTAAACCGCTGGCTTTTACCGGCCACCTCGACACTGTCCCGCTGGGTAATGCACCGTGGCAGCAGGATCCGTTCGCCGGTGAGGTGATTGATGGCCGGATTTACGGGCGTGGCAGCAGCGATATGAAAGCGGCCATTGCGGCTTTTATTATCGCCTGCATAAACTGTGCAGAAGCTATTGCTGCTGGAAGTGGCGTAGTGCTTATCCTGACCGGCGGCGAAGAAACCGGCTGCGACGGTGCACGGGCGATGATGAATGACCCCGCCATGACCTTACCGCAGCCTGGTGCGCTGATCGTCGGCGAACCGACGGCCAATTACCCGATCATTGGTCATAAAGGAGCGCTCTGGTTGCGCTGCGAAACTCAAGGGAAAACCGCGCACGGGGCGATGCCTGAGCTTGGCATAAATGCGATATATCTGGCAGCGGATGCTATCGGCAAAATCCGCCAGTTTGACCCCGGCCCGCCACACCCGTTGATGAAAAAGCCGACTCTGAACGTCGGCACCATCCGGGGCGGCCTGAACATCAATTCGGTGCCGGACCACGCCAGCTTTGACGTAGACATGCGCACCGACCCAACGCTGGTGCATAAATCGCTGTCGCAAAGATTACAACAACACTTAAGTGACACCGTCACTGTTTCAACACTGATTGACCTGCCCGCGGTGTTAACTGAACATCAGGATCCGTGGATACAGCGGGTATTTACGCTCTGCGCCGCCCTTCATGCTGAGCCGCTCGAAGCCAGGATCGTGCCCTACTTTACCGATGCCGCCTTGCTGCTCGATGCCATCGGCTCGCCGCCCTGTATTATCCTCGGACCGGGGGAACCGGCCATGGCGCATCAGACAGATGAATATTGTTCGCTGGCGCGACTGTATGAGAGTGTCGAGTTATACCAACAGGTCATCGAAGACTACTTTCTTTTGGGCTGGCTGCCCAAACCCGCTTTTAAATCTTTAAATCTTTAAATTCAAATTCAAGGTCGTGGGCTTGCCGCCCACACTGGCCCAAGGGAGTCGTAAACGCGCCTCCCTTGGTCGGTATGGGCCGACGCCAACGACCTTGAAGTTGAAGTTGAAGTTGAAGTTGAAGTTGAGGTTGAGGTTGAGGTTGAGGTTGAAAGAAAATTTCCGCCACTTTCCAAAGTGGCAAACGCGCATGGAAGCGTTATCCCTCCAACTCCCACAATGTGTGCCGTATTAACTGCTTCAGCTTAAGCGCAGCCTGGGAGGAAGGTTGATCCCTGCGGCTTAGCAACACAACTTCAAACGGCAGGGCTTCCACCACGGGCAGAATTTTAAGCTGATGGGCATAGCGGCGAGCAGTAAAGGTATCCACTACACCGACTCCGCCACCGGCCAATACCAGATCGGCAATCACGGAGTAAGTTTTGATGTGCAACGGCGAATGTGGCGTCAGGTTGTTTTCACGCAACACGCGGCCAAGGACCTGACCAAGCGGGTCTTGTTGTTGCAGCATCAACAGATCGTTATCGCATAGCCAACTCAGGGAAACCGGGCCCTCAGGCGGGCTGTCTGGTGGCAGCAAGGCGACCATATTGGACTGATAAATTGATTCTGACACCAGTTCTGACGGTACCTGCTCACCGAAAGCCAGCGCAAAATCCATCTTATATTGCAGAAGATCCTGGCTGAGAGTGTTGAAATGACCGGTCACCAACTCAACGCTGCCACCGGGGATCTGACGACGGAAATCCACCAGCACCGGCGCCATAACACTGTGACCTAATGCATGAGCCGAACCAATGCGTACATGCTGCCCTTCACCCTGGCGCAGTTGTCCGGCCAGGACACTAATGGCCTGAATATGGCTGAACAGTGCTTCCACTTCCGGCAATAACCGTCGCCCTTCCGGCGTCACAATCAACCCCTGCGGGCTGCGTTCGAACAACGCAAAACCAAGCTGCTGTTCGGCATGATTCAATACCCGGCTGACATTGGGCTGAGAAACATTAAGCAAACGCGCCGCCCCGCTGACGCTGCCCGCCTGAAGTACGGCCTGAAACACTTCAATATGGCGTAAACGCATACGCTGTCAGCCCTTCACAAAATCAGATGTCAGCCAGTATACCCAAGATCATTTTTGGTGCTATTTCTGTGTGGAAGCCAGATAAGAAAACGCGCTGAGCAAACTAATGACGGGAACCACGCTGCCACTGGTATAGCTGACGGTTACCGCATCAAGGCGTTCTACGCCGGGGATCAGCATAAAAAGATCCGCCAATACCGGTTTTGCTGCCATTAATTCGAGCGTATAAGGCGCACAGAAGCGGTTAGTGATGCCGGGAACCGCCTTGCTGACGGCAATGGAGGCCTGTTTACGGATCTGGGCGCGCGCGATGGCCGGGCTGTCAGATTCTGCAGCATGGGCAGAAATTGCCCGTTTTACACAGACATATTGCGCATACGGATAATGTTGATTGATCCAACGCTCCAGCTGATCGTCACCAGTGACCAACCATAACGGTACGCTATATTCGGCAGCCGCAGCCGCATAGAGGTCACTTTCACCGACGACCTGCCCGTTGAGTTTGACGCGATAAAATGCCCGTCCATTGATGGTATGCGCTAACACGCCCGCTTCTCCTGCCGCGGTGTGGAACCCCACCAGCATCAGGCCGTCGTACTGCTGTTGTTCAATGCCCGCAATCATCGATAATGCCCGAGGTTTGCCTTGTACCAGGCGAGCTCGCGGATCGATTTTTTCTGCCCGCAGGTTTTGCATCATGGCATGGCTGTCGGCGACCGTCACCGACGTCGCCCCCCCGGCGAAAGCGCCGTCAATGGCGGCATTCACTTCCTGCTCCATCAGAGCACGTGCGGCGTCGTAATCGGCATTGCCAGGGCTGCACTGCTCAGGGCGCATCACGCCGGCAATACCTTCGATATCGGCGGAAATAAAAATTTTCATGATAATTTCTCATTGTAATGGTCTAAAACATCCCGCAGGGAAACCCGATGGTTACCGCGAAACCCGCTCACTGATTCAGCGCTTAACATCGCATCGACCACCGCATGTTCCGTGGCGTCGGCTGCCATTGCCAACAGCGACTCGAGCTGTTGATCGGTGACGCACGGGCCGCTACGTTGAGTGGAAAATGCCAGCGCAATGTCTCCCGAACCGTGTCCCCAGTAACTTCCAAGCCGGCCTAAACCGGCACCCGCCCGTTTGCTTATTCGCGCGAGCTGGCGGCTGTCGAAATAGCGGTCACAAGCCATAATAATAATCACCGAACCGGCGTCAACCTGCGGTGCCAAATGAGGGAGCACCTGCTGAAAAGCAGGCCCAACCCGCACGCCGTCAAGCGTCAGTTCAGTTAGCGTTCCAAAATTAGCCAGCACCAGAATCCCCAGTGTGGCATTGAGGCTTTCACACCAGCGCGACGCGGTGCCTATGCCGCCTTTTAGTCCGAAACAACTCATGCCGCGCCCGGCCCCCACGCTGCCACGGGCAAAGGCAACGCTCGCCACGTCTATGGCGGCCAGCGCATCATTTTCCGTGACGGCCAGCGCCTGAATATCGTTGAGCCAGGCGTCGTTGCATTCGAGAATGACCGGATTGATGGTCGCATCCGGGCGGCCAATCTGCGGGAACTGCTGGCAGCTGCGCCGTACCAGCGCATTAAACAGCGTGCCGACGGCAAAGGTGTTGCTGAGGAGAATGGGGGTTTGCAGCTCGCCAAGCTCCATCGCCTGAATCAGCCCGATGGGTTTGGCAAAACCGTTAAGCACAGAGACGCCACAAGGCAGCGGCGCGCCATAAAGGTTATCTCCCGGGGGGACAATGGCCGTGACGCCGGTTTGAATATCACCCGCGGCCAGCGTGCTGTGACCGACGATGACTCCCTCGACGTCACTCAGGCTGTTGGTCGGGCCACAGGGAAAACGCGGGCGAAAAATCTGCCGCTCGTTAACCCAACGGGCCAGCAGTGCCTGTACTCCTGTCTGTGAAAAATCATCTTTTTTTGTATTCATATCTTAAGTTTAGAAGCCAACAGGAAGATCCGCCGGGTAAAAAGGTCGGAATTACAGCCAGATTTCACCCTGGTGATAGCCTAAGGCGGGTTCAGCGTCCTGCGACAGCCAAATCGGCCCGTCGAGATCGACCCGTTCGGCCTGCACAGCAACGGGTAATGCGGCCTCCATGGCAATCGACGAACCAAGCATGCATCCCACCATCACCCGCAGCCCCAACGCTTCCGCTTCTTTACACATCGCAAGCGCTTCCGTCAGCCCACCACATTTATCGAGCTTGATATTGATCATCTCGTAGCGATCCCGCAGACCGGCAATATCGCCGCGCTGGTGACAACTCTCATCGGCACATATTGGAATGGGATGCAGGCAGCGCACCAGGTCATGGTCGTTGCCTGCCGGCAGTGGCTGCTCAATCATTGCAATATTGTATTCATGCAGAGCATTGAACAAACTCTCCAGGTCCAGTCCAAGCCAGGATTCATTGGCGTCTACCACCAGCGTGGCATGCGGCGCTGCCAAACGAATAGCGGCTATTTTCTCGACAATCTGCTCACGGTTAAGTTTAATTTTCAGCAACTTTGCACCACCGGCGATGGCCACTTTGGCTGCCGCCGCCATGTTTTCCAGCGTATCCAGACTCAAGGTTTCGGCGGTGATTACCCTTTCAGGCGGGGTCATTTCCAATAATTGCCAGACGGTTTTGCCCTGCCGCGCCGCGTCAAGTTTCCACAGCGCACAGTCGAGGGCGTTGCGTGCCGAACCCTGCGGCAACATCTTTTGTAGCGCCACGCGGCTGAGTCCCTGCTCGACCAGAGGCTGAACCCCCAGTAGCTGTTCAGTGACGCTGTCGGCCGATTCCTGATAGTGAGGCGTTGGCGTACATTCGCCGGTGCCGCTGAATTCACCCTCGGTCAGATGAACGCGCACCACCACCACCGCCGTGCGAGTGCCGCGTGAAATCGCAAAGGGCCGGGCCAGTTTCAGCTCCAGCGTTTCAAAAGTCATGGTGATCATCAGCCGTTGTCCTTAATCCATTGCGCCATCTCTTTAATACCGAAACGTACCGGATCCGTAGCCGGCACGCCAAATTCAGCGGTAATGGCCGTCAATGCCGCTTTTGCTTCCTGCTCAGTCACGCCAGAGGTATTAAGGGAGAAACCGGCCAGTTTAACGTCCGGGCTGGTCAGGCGGGCCGCAGCAAGGTTGGTCTCTACGCACTGGTGCAGCGTTGGCATCGGCTGATGGGGTAAATGACGCATATGCGGGCGGCCAAGTTCATGGCACATCACCAGCAGATGAGCCTGGGCGCCATGGATTAATCCCATGCTGACACCGGCGAACGACGGGTGATAAAGCGATCCCTGTCCTTCGATGATGTCCCAGTGATGTTCATCATTGGCTGGAGCCAGCGCTTCTACGGCACCGGAAATAAAGTCGGCGATCACCGCATCAATGGCGATACCCGCCCCCGCCACCAGCACGCCGGTCTGCCCGGTGGCACGAAACTCGGCGTTGATATCCAGCTCACGCATGGCGGCTTCCAGCGCCAGCGAGGTGTACATTTTGCCAACTGAGCAATCAGTGCCCACCGTCAACAGGCGTTTTCCACTGCGCTTAATGCCGGTACCGGTATCCAGCTTTGGACGCATATGGCGCACGTCAAACAGTGCGACCTGATGCTCTTTTGCAAGCGCCACCAGTTCAGGAATGTCATTCAGTCCCTGATGCAAACCGTTGGCAACGTTCATTCCGGCACGGATGGCGCTTTTGATGGAGTCCAGCCAGTGCGCTGGCAGTTTGCCACCTGAATTGGCGGTGCCGAGCACCATGGTTCTTGCGCCACGCGCTTTAGCCGTTGCAACATCCATTTCCTCCAGACCCAGCGAGACGGAATCAGCCGCCAGACGGATCTGGCCGACGCAGGAATCGGGCCGCCAGACGTGAATACCGCGCGCCGTTTTTGCCGCCAGCGGATCCATCACATCACCAAGAAATAGCAAGTAAGGCATAGGAATATGTTGCATATCAGTATCTCTCTAAAGTAACAGTTCAGGGAACCGTTCCAGGTTACAGGTGAAGCTGACTATTCCATGCGCAGACTGTACTGGCGAATACTCGTTTGACAGGGGGGTATACCCTGACGTTATGGGCAGTAACGTCCTGAGTAAGATAGGTTATATTTCTTGAGTAGCCATCGTTCGGGAATGGGTAAATCGTAAGCACAAAAAAAGGCAGAGCCAATGAACTCTGCCTTTGGAATTACCTTTTTCAGACACAGAAACGGGTAATAACTCGTGGATTCAACTTAAAAACGATAAGTCAGGGCGACGGTCATGATGTCGTCAGTATTCAGGCCCAGAGCGTTATCATCTTTCAGCTGGTTGATCAGGTAGTCAGCATAAACGTACATGTTTTTGTTGAAGTAGTAAGTTGCGCCTACTTCGAAGTATTTAACGATGTCAGCGTCGCCGATACCATTTTCGATATCGTGTGCTTTAGACTGCACGTAACCTACAGAAGGACGCAGACCATTTTCGAACTGGTACTGAGCAACGAACTCAATGCCTTTAGTTTTGTTAGCAAAACCGCTTGCTGCCGGCGCTGCGCCTGTCGCAGGAACAGAGATTGGCTGTGAGTTGCGCGTTTCGTTGTACATGGCTGCCAGATAAACCTGGTTAGCGTCATATTTCAGGCCCGTTGCCCATGCAGAAGCTTTGTCGCCTTTACCATAGGTCGCGTTGGATTGGCCATTGGTACGGTCAGAAGAAGAACCCGCCAATGCTGCGCCGATACCTGAACCTGCAATGTTTTCATAATCCAATGATGCGCCGTAACCGTCACCGTTCGCTTTCGCATCAGGACGGTTCGCATCACCTTCATTTTTACCCTGATATTGCAGAGCAAAGTTCAGACCTTCAACCAGACCGAAGAAGTCCTGGTTGCGGTAAGTTGCCAGACCATTTGAACGGCCAACCATGAAGTTATCGCTGTTACCGGTGTCGCCGCCGTACTCAGGCATCATATCGGTGAACGCGATAGCGTCATACACCACGCCATAGTTACGGCCGTAGTCGAATGAACCGAGATCTTTCAATTTCAGACCTGCGAAGCCCAGACGCGTTTTGGTGCCTTCGGTACCTGCTGATTCAGCGTGGTTAGCCTGAACGTTGTATTCCCACTGGCCATAACCGGTCAGTTGGTCGTTAATTTGAGTTTCGCCTTTAAAACCGAAACGCACGTACGTTTTGTCACCGTCAGAACCGGTGTCATCACTGAACTGGTGTTTACCATTCACACGGCCGTACAGGTCTAATTTATTGCCGTCTTTGTTATAAACTTCGGCTGCGTTAGCCGCTGAGGATGCAACAATTAAAGAGACCACTACGGCCAGCACACTGCGCTTCATCATTATTTAATTTCCTTGATTTTTTATAAAGGATTTCTCATGCCCGCTTTTTAATATCGGGCTGTGAGTTTTTAAATGTTTTAAAATGCTTCTGTCTGTAAATCGATTTGAACCTTAGCACTAAGCACAAAAAGTTAAAATGGAAAAGTTCGGACGTTTTAGTTAATTTGACGTAAAGAGTTGTAACAAGATATTTCAAACAGGGGATTGTAACCCACTGATTATATGCGTTTTTTGCATAATGGATTGCACCATCTTAGTGCGATGCACCAAAATAATGCGATTTTAGTTAAGGAATGTATCTGAATTGTTACGAAGATCACTTTCACGTAAGGGTTTACCACCGTTAACAATCGTTAATAAAATGACATTACAAAACAGGCAATGCATTTAAATAGTGCATAGCAGGGTAAGTATTTTAAATAGCTTTCTCTTATACCAAAAACAGGAAAAGCAATATTCCGTTTTTTGTACTACTCCATTTTTTTCATATTTCTGTGTGGTAAATATTAATAAGCCAAATTTTTGTCATACGTATAACGAATATAATTACCCTGGTGATTAAACTGAACGAATAACGCCATGTGATATATGACCGATTTGATTATTTTTCATTCTTTCTGGCAAATGCAGGAATTTATCGGAAGGAGAAATGTCGAGTTAAGGTGGGGGAAATCGGTACTCTTCCCCCAACGCTCCCTGTGGCAGGAGAGTTGGGGTGTCGCAATGACAGCAGAATGAACGGTATGGGTGGGCGAATTTATCTGAACTGTGCCGCATGAAGTTGAGCGTAACGTCCCCGCAGGGCTAACAAGGCATCATGCGTGCCCTGCTCGATAATCCCTTCTCTGTCGACGACAATAATGCGATCAGCATTCTGAATCGTCGCCAGACGGTGAGCGATGACCAGCGTAGTGCGTCCCTGAGATAATTCGGCCAACGATTGCTGAATTGCCTGTTCGGTGGCGGTATCCAGCGCGGACGTCGCTTCATCAAGGATCAGGATCGGCGGATTTTTAAGGAAGATACGCGCAATCGACAGACGCTGTTTCTGCCCGCCGGAGAGTTTAACACCGCGCTCGCCAATCATCGTATCCATGCCTAACGGCAACGCATCAATCACTTCATCCAGCCTGGCCTGCCGTGCGGCTTCGCGAATTTCTGCTTCCGTCGCATCCAGCTTGCCATAGGCGATGTTCTCGCGGATGCTGCCCCCGAACAGGAACACGTCCTGCTGCACAATGCCAATGTTATTACGCAACGAGGCCTGCGTCATGTCGCGGATATCCATCCCGTCGATACTAATAGAACCGCTGTCGAGTTCATAAAAACGCGGCAGCAGCGAACACAACGTGGTTTTACCTGCACCCGATGGCCCGACAAACGCCAGCGTCTCACCTGCTTTGATAGTCAGATTAATGCCATTGAGGATTTTGCTGGCTGGCGTATAGCCAAATACGACGTCGCGATAGCAAATATCACCGTGTAAATGTTCAACAACTTGCGCATTTGGACGGTCAACGATATCTGGCGCGGTATCGATAAGTTGAGTGAACCGTTTAAATCCGGCAATGCCTTTTGGATAACTTTCCAGCACCGAGGTGATTTTCGCCACCGGACGGAAGAAGACTTCAACCAGCAGCAGGAAACCAACGAAACCGCCATAGCTCAGCTGACCGTTCACCACATACCAGGTGCCAGCAATCATCACGATAATCTGAATCAGGCGCGTGCTCAGATAGCTCAGCGTCAAGCTGGCGGTCATGATGCGGTAGGCTTTCAGCTTGGTGGTGCGGTAGTTTTCGTTATCCGAAGCGAAGAGTTTTTTCTCGTGTGCTTCGTTGGCGAACGCTTTTACCACGCGGATACCGCCGATGCTCTCTTCGATACGGGCGTTGAAATTCCCCACCTGACCAAACAACCGCCGCCAGGTTTCGGTCATCTGCGCGCCGTAGCGGCTGACCAAAAACGTCATAAACGGCACAATAATGATGGTCATCAGCGCCAGCGGCAGATGCACGGTCGCCATTAAAATGAACGCGCCAATAAAGGTCATGATCGCGATAAACAAATCTTCCGGTCCGTGGTGCGCCACTTCCCCTACTTCTTCCAGATCCTTGGTAACGTGAGTAATGATGTGGCCAGTTTTGGTGTTGTCGTAATAGCGGAAAGAGAGTTTCTGTAGATGGCTGAATGCCTGACGCCGCATGTCTGTCTCAATACCGACCCCCAGTGCATGCCCCCAGTAGTTGACGATAGCCATCAAACCGGTGTTGAGCACATAGATGAGCAGCAGACCGACGGTCGCCGCCAGAATCAGCACGAAGTCATGGGCTGGCAGCAGTTTATCGATAAAGACTTTGATCGCCATCGGAAAGCCCAGCTCCAGCAACCCGCCCAGGATCGCGCAGCCGAAATCGAGGTAGAACAATTTTTTATAGGGAGCGTAATAAGAGAAGAAACGGCGGAGCATCATGCATCCTCAGTGGAAGAGCCCGGGCGCGGGCAAGTTCGCTAGTCTAAATGAAAACTGTTATCAACGGGAAGGGGGGAACGCTTTGGAAAGCGTTGGAAACCTTTAAATCTTTAAATTCAACGTTAAAACCATGACCGTCGGCCCACACCGACCAAGGGAGAAGCGGCGCCTCCCTTGGAACCCTGCGCTAATGACTCCGTTGCTTCGCAAGTTGGGATGGCCGTGTTTCAGGCACCTTGGTGATAGCCGCAAAATGTCGCCGCTTAGCGGTACCTTCGCTTCGGCTTCGAGCCATAGGTCTCGAACCGCTGGCTCAGCGCGATTTTTTGAATGCGGCCTCGACATTTTAAAAGATAAATACAGTCTGGATTTTGAATTTAGAAAAGCGTCGGCCGCGTTCAAAACGACGTCGAGGGAGAGGCGCAAAACCGCGTGGGGTTTTACGCGGGTTGAAGCCCGAACGGAGAGTACCGCGCAGCGGCGGAGCTTGCGGCTATAACAGAAATACCTGAAACACGGCCATTGTGACCAGCGCAGCTGCGGTGTCCCATGAAAGAGCCCGGGAGTCCAGAGGGCGGCGGCGACTGGCAGCCTTCTGGGCGGGTGTGGGCAGCAGGCCCACGGTTTTGACGTTGAATTTAAAAAGCCGGTTTGGTTGGCAGCCCAAGGTCTTGAATTTGAAGTTAAAGGAGATTCTAAAGACTCACTCTTTAGCCTTCCCCTTCCGCTTGATCACGATCCAACTGATCAGTCCCAGAATCGCGCCAAAAACGATAAACCATATCCCTAAAGCGAATTGCGGTGGCATTTCGCCATTCGTCGCATCGGGGTTACCGACCACCAAACCATGAACCACGGCGACGATACCGATAACAATCAGGATCAGGCTGTTACGCAGCAAACGACGCGGAAGGGAGAATTGTTTTCTTTCGATAGCCATGGTGAGCATCCTTGATAAAGAGGCATTCAATTTAAAAAAACGAAGGGCGCATCATAGCGCCCTTCTGTTTATTGCCACAACCCCAGCCTTATTACGCGTTATCGCCATTCAACGACGGTTGCGCACCAGTTGGTATCGGCGGGTGAGATATTCCACCGGCGCGCTCCAAATATGCACCAGTCGGCAGAACGGAAACAGCAGGAACAGCGTCATGCCAAGCACAATGTGAACACGGAAAATCAGCGCCACGCCGTCAAGATGTGCCGACGCGCCGCCGTGGAAGGTCACCACCGATTGCGCCCAAGCTACCAGCTTCATCATCTCGCTGCCGTCCATATGCTGCGCCGAGAACGGAATAGTCCCCAGCCCTAACGCACATTGAATCACCAATAACGCAATGATCATGATGTCGCCAAAACTCGACGTGGAACGAACGCGGTCATTGCTCAGACGGCGATACAGCAACATCCCGCCGCCCACCAGCGTCAACAGGCCACAGGCACCGCCTGCCCACATCGCCATTTGTTGCTTTACCGGCACGGGCAGAAAAGATTCGTACATCCAGTGCGGGGTCAACATGCCGAAAGCGTGACCGGCAATAATGCCGAGGATCCCGATGTGAAACAGCGGCGACGCAATGCGCAGCAACTTCTTCTCAAGAATTTGGCTAGAACCGGCGCGCCAACTGTACTGGCCGTAGTCATAACGCAACCAGCTCCCCACCAGAAACACCGTGCCGCAAATGTACGGGTAGATATCAAACAACAACATATTGAGGAAATTCATGGTCGCGCCTCCCGCTGAGATGCGTTATCAAGATCGAGATACTGCGGTTGAACCGCCCCTGCGAAGCGTTTCTGGTGCGCGGCTTCTTCACCGGAGGCACAGCTCTGCTCGCCGAGGAATTTGATTTGCTCCTCTTCCCACACCGCATCCAGCGCCGCAGGCGTGTCATCGCGCGCTTCCTGTTTGATACTGTCGCGCACGGTTTGCGTGGCAATCTCCGCACCGGACAGCGCCAGCAGCAGATCAAACAGTTCAGCGTGCGGGCTGTTACGTTCCTGCAACCGGGCGCTAAGCAGAGCTAAAATCGGCGCAATATCGTTGAGGCCGTTGCACGCCTCGCGGTGGCTTAAGGTCGAGAGATACTCCAGATACAGCGGCAGATAATCCGGCAATTCACGGCTGTCGATGTCCAAACCGGCGGCATGATATTGCGCCAGTAAATCCACCATCGCCTGACCACGGTCCCGCGATTCACCATGCACATGTTCAAACAGCAGCAGCGAGGTGGCGCGGCCACGGTCAAACAGGCCGGTATAGGTCGACTGCGCATCCAGCAAATCTTGCTGGCAAAACGCCGTCATCCAGTGCGCCAACTGTTCGCGCTGCAACGCGCTGATTTCATTGGCCTCAGCAATGGCTTCCAGCAGGTCGGGCTGATGCTCCCACAGCGGACGATCGGGATAGTCCAGTAGCAATCCTATAACGCGTAAACTGTTCATTAGCCTTTCCTTTCCGTTTTGGCACCGATGTCGATGGCATCAATACGCTTGCTGTTGAACAAGTTGAATTGAGTGTCGCTGCCGTGGCAACCGTCACCGAAGCTGAACCCGCAGCCTTTGGCTTCCGGGAAGGCTTCACGCGCCTGTTCACGGTGGCTCGACGGCACCACGAAACGGTCTTCGTAGTTCGCAATCGCCAGATAACGGTACATTTCCTGCGCCTGCGCTTCGCTCAATCCGACTTGTTCCAGCGCGCTGGTATCCACCACGCCATCGACGGATTCCGCCCGTTTAAAGTGACGCATCGCCAGCATGCGTTTTAGCGCCAGCAGCACCGGCGCAGGGTCACCCGCCGTCAGCAGATTCGCCAGATATTGCACCGGAATACGCAGGCTTTCGACATCCGGCAGCACGCCGGTGTGTGGCAGTGCGCCCGCATCGGCGGCGGATTGAATCGGTGACAGCGGCGGTACGTACCACACCATCGGCAAGGTGCGATATTCTGGGTGCAGCGGCAGCGCCAGCTTCCACTCAATCGCCATTTTATACACCGGCGACTGACGCGCGGCGTCCATCACCGACAGCGGAATGCCGTCGATTTCAGCCTGCGCAATCACGTCCGGGTCATTCGGGTTGAGGAAAATACTCATCTGGCTTTCGTACAGGTCTTTCTCGTTTTCCACCGAGGCGGCCTGCTCGATGCGGTCAGCGTCATACAGCACCACGCCGAGATAACGAATACGACCCACGCAGGTTTCCGAACAGACGGTCGGCTGACCGGCTTCAATACGCGGATAACAGAAAATGCATTTTTCTGACTTGCCGCTTTTCCAGTTGAAATAGATTTTCTTGTACGGGCAGCCGGTCAGACACATGCGCCAGCCACGGCATTTATCCTGATCGATCAGCACAATGCCGTCTTCGCCACGTTTATAAATTGCACCGCTCGGGCAGGTCGCCACGCAGGCCGGATTCAGGCAGTGTTCGCACAGACGCGGCAGATAAGCCATGAAGGTGTTTTCAAATTCGCCATACATCTCTTTTTGCATATTGGCGAAGTTCTGGTCAGCGGAACGCTTGCTGAATTCTGTCCCCAGATCGTCTTCCCAGTTCGGA
>Ga0105858_1000285_pt1 | contig 24594 bp, 22 predicted proteins | sample OrgsoiDNA_201062_FD_89683 | JGI IMG/M metagenome (GOLD analysis project Ga0105858, IMG submission 89683) | Permafrost soil microbial communities from the Arctic, to analyse light accelerated degradation of dissolved organic matter (DOM) -... | ecosystem: Environmental > Terrestrial > Soil >...
ATCGGCAATCACTATCCCGCAGCGCGAACCCGGCAGGCCCAGCTTCGACAGGCTCATGCATAAAATGATATTGGGATTCCACAGCGGCGTTGCCTCCGTAAACACAATGCCGGGGAAGGGAACGCCATACGCGTTGTCGATAAGCAGCGGAATATCGTGCTGTTGGGCCAGAGCATCAAGACGACGTAACTCCTGATCGGTGATCACATTACCGGTCGGGTTGGTTGGGCGAGAGACGCAGATTAAGCCGATGTCATCGGTGATATTCAGATGATCAAAGTCGACGTGATATTTGAACTGGCCTTCCGGCAGCAGCTCAATATTGGGTTTGGCGGAAATAAACAGACTTTCATCCAACCCGGCATCAGCGTAGCCAAGATATTCCGGCGCGAGCGGGAACAACACTTTTGCCATCGAGCCGTCGGCACGGCGTCCGGCAAACAGATTAAACAGATAAAAGAACGCACTCTGGCTGCCGTTGGTCAGCGCAATATTTTTCGCGTCCAACTCCCAACCGAGCTCTTTCTTTAACATGCCGGCCAGTGCGTGACGCAGTACGTCTTTACCTTGCGGACCATCATAGTTACACAGGGCTTCGGTCAGCTTGCCTTCCGCTAACATCTCGGTGAACAGCGTTTGGAAATAGTCCTGCATTTCCGGTATTTGCGCGGGATTCCCACCGCCGAGCATCACTGCTCCTGGCGTGCGCAAGCCTTCATTCATATCACCCATCAGGCGGCTAATGCCGGTGGCGCGGGTAAATTTATCGCCGAAAACAGAAAACGTCATAGAAAAACTTTGTGTTATCAGAATGTGATAACCACCTTAACGCTTGCTTCAAAGCAGCGCAATCTGGCCTCGGGGTTTTTAGATTTATCCCTCCCCTTTCATCAGGGGAGGTCAGGTGGAAGCGGTAGAAAAAAGAGGGTTATTTTTTCAATACTTGCGGGTTAACGCAGTTTTCTGTCACGTCACCGGTCAGTGCGGTGATCAGGTTATCCACGGCGCAAGCCGCCATGCCATAGCGGGTTTCATGAGTGGCAGAACCGATGTGCGGCAGCGCCACAACGTTTGGCAGACTGAGCAGCGGGGAATCTTTCGGCAAGGGTTCGGTTTCAAACACGTCCATACCGGCGGCGTGGATCGTGCCGTCTTGCAGCGCGGCGATCAGCGCCTTTTCATCGATCACTGGCCCACGACCGGCGCTAATTAAAATTGCGCTGGACTTCATTTTCGCCAGTTGCTCTTTGCCGATGGTGTGGAAGGTTTGCTCGGTCAACGGCAGCAGTACGCAGACAAAATCGGCTTTGGCGAGCAGCTCATCCAGCTCACATTTCTTGGCACCAAAACGCTCTTCTGCCGCTTTATGCTGGCTACGGGCGTTGTACAACACCGGCATGTCGAAGCCGAAATGCGCACGCTGCGCCAGCGCCATGCCAATGCGGCCCATGCCGATAATACCGATCGTTTTGTGGTGAACGTCTACGCCGAACCAGTCTGCGCCAATATTGCTGGTCCATTCACCGGCTTTAACGCGCTCGGCAACGTTCACCACGCGGCGCGCAGTGGACAGCACCAGCGCCATCACGGTATCGGCGACGGTATCGGTCAGCACGGTGGGGGTATGCATCAGCGGAATTTCACGACGGGTCAGCTCGTCGACATCAAAGTTGTCGTAGCCCACTGAAATGGTCGAGACCGCACGCAGGCGTGGCGCATGGTCTAAAAGCGCTTTGTTGACCGCACCGCCGGAGCCGATCAGCCCCTCAGCCTGTTGCAGGGCATTTAGCACTTGCGGACGGTTTTCATCGGTGATGCCGTCAAACTCGACGATTGAAAAATGTTTTTCCAGACGCTGATGCAGATCGGCAGGCAGCTTTTTATATAAAACGATAGACGGCTTCATCACGTACTCCAGGTTAACTAACGTATTGATTAAACATAGCATAGGGCACTCAGGCCGATTGCGTGCGCTCAGGTTTGACCATCAGGGTCAGCACCACGGAAACCAGCAGGGCGACGGCCATAAAAATAAACGAGGCCGCCGGGCTGCCGGTACTGCCATTGAGATAACCGACAAACCACGAGCCAAAGAACGACCCTAATGCCCCCAGGCTGTTGATTAACGCCATGGCGCCACCGGCCACATTTTTCGGCAACATCTCAGGGATAATGGCGAAGAAGGGACCGTAAGGCGCGTACATCGCGGCGGCGGCGATCACCAGCAGCGTGTAAGAGATCCAGAAATTATTCGGGCCAATCGCCCATGACGCAAAGAACGCCAGCGCACCGATTAACAGCAAAGGCCAGACGAAAATTTTGCGGTTTTGCATCTTATCCGATGCCCATGACACTAAAATCATGGCGATAGTGGCGGCAAGGTAGGGCACTGACGACAGCCAACCGGCTTCCACCATGCCCATTTGCATGCCGCTGCGCAGAATCGACGGCAACCACAGTACGAAGCCGTACACCCCAATACTCCACGCAAAATATTGCAGGCAAAGTAAAATCACGTTACGCGATTTAAAGGCTTCGGCGTAGTTGTGAACCGCTTTGATGCCTTCTTGTTCTTTGGCAAGCTGCGCCGCCAGCGCTTTTTTCTCATCCTGAGTCAGCCAGCCGACCTGCTCGGGTTTATCTTTGACCAGGAACCACCAGCAGAAGGCCCAAATCACCGCCGGGATACCTTCGAAGATAAACATCTCGCGCCAGCCAAAGGCGTGGATCAGATACCCGGAAATAACCGACATCCACAAAACGGTGACCGGATTCCCCAGAATTAAGAAGGTGTTAGCGCGAGAACGCTCCGACTTGGTGAACCAATTACTGATGTAAACCAGCATCGCGGGCATCACGGCGGCTTCGACCACGCCGAGCGCAAAACGGATCACCGCCAGCATCGGTATGTTGTTGACCACGCCGGTCAGTGACGCAAAACCGCCCCATAACAGCAGGCACCAGAAAATCAGTTTCTTCACGCTGCGGCGTTCGGCGTAGATGGTGCCGGGGATTTGGAAGAAGAAATAACCGAGGAAAAACAGCGCGCCGAGCAGAGATGACATCCCTTTGGTGATGCCCAGATCCTCATTAATCCCCGCCGCCGAGGCAAAGCTGAAATTGGAGCGATCGACGTACGCCAGACTGTAGGTGATAAACACCACAGGCATGATATACCACCAACGTCTGATGGCGATTTTGGCTTCGTTCATGACTTTTATCCTCAGTTTCGCGACTGATTGCTATTATTTGATGTTACGTAGGGTGCTAACTAAGTGTAGCAAACAGGGGTTTTTAAGCGTTGTTCAATTGCTCTCGCGTCGGTAACCCTTCGCTGTCGCCCACGGCTTGCACGGCTAAACTGCCGATTTTGTTGCCGCGTTTTACCGCCTGTTCCAGCGGCAGCCCCTCGAGTAAGGCGCTGATCAACCCAACGGCAAACCCGTCACCGGCACCGACGGTGTCTACCACCTTGTCAACCTTGCAGGCGGCGACCTGCGCCTGTTTGCCCTGTGCATTTTTGAACCAGGCGCCATCCGGGCCGGTTTTGATGATCACCGCTTTTACCCCTTTCTCGAGGTAGAAATCCGCGATGCCTTCGGGTGTCTGCTGTCCGGTCAGTAACTGGCCTTCACTCAGGCCGGGCAGGACCCAATCGGCGGCGAACGCCAGTGCGTTGATTTCCTTGCGCATGGTCTGCTCATTGCGCCACAGTACCGGGCGCAGATTCGGATCAAATGAGAGACTTTTGCCCGCTTTACGCATCTCGCTGGCCGCGAAATGTGAAAGCTCAAGAGAGGTGGCAGACAGCGCAGCGCAGACGCCGGATAAGTGCAAATGTCGTGCTGCGCCGAAGTAATCTGGATTAAAGTCAGCCACCGAAAGGTGACTGGCCGCCGAGCCTTTACGGAAATATTCGACGCGCGGATCCTGCCCGCCGGACTCCTTCGATTTAAGCTGGAAGCCGGTCGGGAAGCGGTGATCGACCGTCACCTGACCGGCATCGATACGCTCTTTTTCCAGTTGCTTGAGCACGAAGCGACCAAAAACATCGTCGCCCACGCGGCTGGCCCAGCCGACGTTCAGGCCCAAACGGGCTAATCCGATGGCGACATTCAACTCGGCGCCCGCCACCTGGCGAGTAAACTGGGTGACCTCTTCCAGAGGGCCTGTTTCACTGGCGACAAACATCGCCATGGCTTCGCCCACGGTGACCACATCCAACGCGGCATGCTGCGATAATTTCGACATCTTTTGGCTCCTGGGCTTAAGCGTGGGTAGCGTCCTCACGCAACAAATCCACGTAATGGCGGGTGACGGCGGTCAGGTCTTGGCCCTCCAGAGGGAATTCGATGCCGCGCGGCACCGCTTGCGGCAGTTTTGCCAGCAACGGCTTCCAACTGCCATCGCTGTCATCCAGCGCCACGGCGTGCCATTTTTCACCGCGCTTTTCCGCGGCTTTGACGTGCACATATCCCACGTAATGCGCCAGATGATCGGCTGCGGTCAGCGGGTCTTGTCCCACCCATAACCAGTTCGCCATATCGAAGGTCATCTCCAGCGGCAAATGCAGCGACTGCGCCGTAAACATGAAGGCATTCATCAGCGACAAAACGCCGCAGTCTGGGGTTTGATCGTTCTCGACGACCACCTTGACTGCGCTTGTTTCAAGTAAGGCTTTCAGCGGCGTGAGATCTGCACCTGATTTGAAATGGCCCAGCGCCAGTTTCAGACTGCGAGCACCGAGGGTGCTCGCTTCCTCTAAAAATTTCTTCAGCGCAGGGTTCACTTCGCCGTTTTCAACGAACAGAGATTCCGGGACGGAATAGACCGCAAACAACCCTTTCTGCCGGATATTTTCCGCCAGTTCGGCCAGCGTGCTGAAGTCTGACTCATCGAACAGTTCACGGCGGATCTCCACGCCATCCGCTCCCGCATCGGCCACCACGGACAGTAACGCCGCTTGCCCGCCCAGCGCTTTGACGTTGTCATTTCCGTACGCTGCCATCACAACCACAATGTCTTTTTTCATTTCGGTGATCCTTATTCGAGGTGGCCCGGAGAGGCGGGTCAGGATTCAATAGTAGACGGTGATACGCCGTGCCGACGTTGGTTAAGCATTTGCTGCACATTAAACTACGGTATCTTGGAACCGGTACCATTCGAAAGTGATCAGGCTGAAAAATATGATCAAGCTCACGAAGTAAAAACACGGTTCTCTGGAAATAAGGAGCATGCTGACTGTCATGTGTGGCCTCATGGTGCACCCTCTGAAAAAACAAAGATGGCTTTGCAAGAGGCTGCTGAAATGGAGGCGTCGGGAGCGGGCTATTACGCATCATGGGAAGAGATGTTCAAAGGAATGAACCATGAAACGGAAAAGCAGCAAGAAGAGGGACATGCCACGCTGTGTGGCATTGCTCTTGCGTTAGTCCATTCGTGTCGATCCGCGCACAATCAGTTCACCGGCGAACGCTTGTTCGCGGATAGGTTCCTGACTGCCCTGAATGCGGGTGACCAGTTGTTCGAGTGCTGCGACACCCATGTCGTAGGTCGGTTGTTTTAGCGAGGTGATGCCCACGCCCGCCAGTTCTGCCCATTCCAGCTCGTCAAAGCCCAGCAGACCAATATCACGGCCCCACACCAGATCCATCCGGCGCATGGCGCGTGCGACCAGCAGTGTCATCGCCCCGTTGGCTGCCAGCACGGCTTTACGTTGGTGCGGGTGGCGTGACACGAAATCCCGCAATAGGGCTTCAAGACCTTCGGTATCGCTGAGTTCGGCTTCGCCCTGCTCGGCGATACGGTCGGGCTCACGCTGCATACGTTTTAAGAAGGTATGCAAACGGTCAAGACGGGTGTTGATCACCATCGGTTCGCTGAGGAACAGAATCGCCTCGAAGCCCTGTTGCAGCAGATGATCGGTCACCTCGGTGGTGGCCTGTGCGTTATTGAGACCTACCACATCGCAGGAGAAATTCTCTACTTTGCGGTCAATCAGCACCATCGGCAATTGGGCCTGCTGCAGCGTCGAAATGGCGGCATCGCGCATGCCTACGGCGTTAACGACCATGCCATCAACGCGGTAGCTGCTGAGTAATTGCAGATAATGTTTTTCCTGGTCGAGCTGGTTATTGGTGTTACACACCAGCAGCGTCAGACCTTGCTGGCGGCAGGCGGCTTCTACGCCGCGCATCACTTCGACAGAATAGGGGTTGGTGATATCGGCCAGAATCAGTCCGATCAGCCGCGTCTGACCGCTTTTCAGACTGCGTGCCATCTGGCTCGGTTGGTAGTCGAGCAGGGTGATGGCGCGTTCAATCCGATCTTTCAGATCGTCGGAAAGCAGATTTTTTTCGCCATTCAGATAGCGCGAAACGCTGGTTTTACCGGTTTTTGCCGCGCTGGCGACATCCCGTATCGTGGCGCGAACACTGCTGCCCGGCTCCATTTTTCTGCTCACAGCCTTACCCTCTCGATGCTCAACCACAGGAGACTACCATAAAAAACGGGACCATCTGGCCCCGCTATGATGAAAATCCTGTCAGCTTACTGCAGCGGGCTGAGGGTGATCTCTACGCGACGGTTCTGCGCTTTGCCCTGCTCGGTGCTGTTGCTGGCGATCGGGTTATCCGGGCCTGCACCCTGAGTACGAACGCGATTGCCGTCAACGCCTTGGGTGATCAACGCGCTGCCTACGCCGTCGGCGCGCTGTTGCGACAGTCTCATGTTCAGAGCGCGCGTGCCGGTGCTGTCGGTGTAGCCGACGACGTTAACTGCGGTTTTCGGGTACTCTTTCAGTACCATCGCCACGCCGGTCAGGGTGTTAGCCCCGGCGGGTTTCAGGGTGCTGCTGTTGGAATCGAAGGTCACGTTATTTGGCATATTCAGCACGATATTGTCGCCCTGACGCGTCACGCTGACACCGGTGCCGCGCATTTTGTCACGCAGTTTTGATTCCTGCACATCCATGTAATAGCCCGCGCCGCCGCCCAATGCCGCACCGGCTGCCGCACCGATCAGTGCGCCTTTGCCGCGGTCATGTTTAGACGATGAAAGCATCCCTACGCCCGCGCCGAGCGCAGCTCCCAACCCTGCGCCAATGCCTGATTTTCCTGCTTCAGATTCGCCGGTATACGGGTTGGTGGTACAGGCGGTCAGCCCCATGGTGACGCAAAGTGCACCAGCAACCACAAGAAGTCGTTTATTCATCGTAATTTCCTTTAGGGATATTTTTTGTTGCATGCCGAAGGGTGTCGATTATGACGAGGTTATGCGCCACAGGTTGCACATAAAAAGGTGTCAAAACATAAACAAATGAAACCGGCTGTCATACGCCTATCAGCGTTCTGGCGCTCTTTATGCGGAATTTTGCGGCACTAAGCAGTAGGAGGATTCTGGATATGTTTTTTTCTCAGTTAGAGCAGATTTTAGGGAACTTATTCAGAAAGGGGCATACGCCAGCGCATAACCCACGTCGGCAAATGTGTACCGGGGTGAATGGCATCGTTGACCACCTCAAAACCTTCCTTGCGATAAAACGCCATCGCCCGATGATTCTGCTGGTAGACCTCGAGTAATAATAAGGGGAAGTGGGTTTTGGCTTGTTGCATCAGTTGTTGGGCAACGCCTTGGCCGTAAACACTTTGTTCGACAAATAACGCACCAATAAATTGCTTATTCAGCACGCTGACAAAACCCTTGATCTGGTCCTGATCGTTGCAGAAAACCCACGTCATGGCGTTAGGCAAAAACTCATCGCGCACCATCGACGCACTTTCAAACCAATAGCTTGCGTCGATAAAAGGATGCGCGAACAGAGTGCTTTTCAGCCACAGCACCATGATGGCGTCGATATCCGTGGGGTCGGAAAGGCGGATCATGCCGACTGGTTTTTCGGGTGGCAGAAACAATAAGATTGATGATCGTTCACCAGCCCGGCGGCCTGCATAAAGGCATAACAGATGGTGGAACCGATAAACTTAAACCCTTTCTTTTTCAGCGCCTTGGACATGGCATCTGACACTTCCGTTTTGGCAGGAATGCCTTCTGGTCCCAACGGATTATTGATGACCGGTTGGTGGTCAACGAACTGCCAGATGAACGCTGAAAAGTCTTCGCCATTGGCCTGCATCGCCAGATAGGCCTGAGCATTCAGGATGATGGCTTTGATTTTTCCACGATGGCGAATGATACCCGCGTCCAATACCAGGGTTTCGACATCGTCTTCGGTCATTTTTGCGATGCGAACCGGGTCAAACTGGTGAAAACAGCGGCGATAGTTTTCACGTTTTCGTAACACGGTGATCCAAGACAGACCGGCCTGTTGGCCTTCAAGACACAACATTTCGAACAGTTCGCGGCCCTCTTTTACCGGAACGCCCCATTCTTTGTCGTGGTACTCCAGATAAATCGGTTCCTTGGAAACCCAACTGCAACGCGTCATCTCGTTTATCCTTGTCGTCATGAATGTCGCCCATAGTGTTACTTATAGGATTACTCTGCAACGTCCCGTTTTTGACCTCTCCGCCTTGACCCCTCCCCATTCTGAACCATAGTCAAAACCACGAATTACATAAACCTTACACATTGATGGTGAAGCTGCCCTCTTATCGATTATGGAAAAATGATGAGCCCACTCGTAATGAACAATAAAAAATCCCGATTTTTTCGCCTGACACACTGCGCCGCCGCTACGGTTATTTTCCTCGGAATGAACGCTTCGGCGCAGGCTTATGACCAGCTTTATGTCTTTGGCGATAGCCTGAGTGACACCGGTAACATCGGCCGCTGGACCTTTGACGGGAGCTCCCATCAACTTTATGACGAAATCCTGGCCGGCAATATCGGCACCACCTTAACGCCGTCATCGAAAGGCGGCCTGAATTATGCAGAGGGCGGCGGCGTTGCCGTTCCGGGGCTGGATTCCGACTACACCACACAGGATCAGGTGAAGAATTATCTGGCGTCCACCGGCGGCAGAGCCGACCCTAACGGGTTGTATATTCACTGGATTGGCGGCAATGATTTGGCAGCTGCGGCGCTCAATCCGCTGAAAGCATTAGATATCGCTACCAACAGTGCGACCCAAGCGGCGGCGCAGGTGAATGAATTACTGAAAGCGGGCGCGGGAACGGTGATCGTGCCGACGGTGCCCAACATCGGCCTGACGCCGGTATTAATGGAAGGCATCATTCAGGTGGGGCTGCTGCCCGTGCAGCAGCAGGCGCTGGAAGCTGCCTACAAATACCTGAATGCGCAAGATACGCCGAGCACCGACGCGCGAACCGAAGCGATTCATAACGCGCTGAAAGCGGCCACCACCGCCGGGTTGGATTCGGAGATTGTTCAGGATCTGCTGTCGAAAGGCTTGATTGCCGCTTATGACGCGCTCAGAGGCGTGGCGTCTGGCCTGACGGATACCTACAACACCACCGAAGACATTGCGCTGGCAAAAACCGGCGGCAACATCGCGCGTGTTGATATCAATGGCTTATTTAACGAAGTGATTGCCGATCCGGCCCTGTACGGCTTCGCGAATACTGCCGGAACGGCGTGTCCGGTAGGCACCTCGGCGTCAGAATGTACGTCGAATTTACCGGGCTTTGATAGCAGCAAATCCTTCCTGTTTGCCGACCATTTCCACCCGACACCGCAGGCTCATGCGTTGATTGCTGATTACATTCAGTCGGTGATCAACGGGCCGCTGGAAGTGACCGCGCTGAATCAGGGATCGCTGGCGCTGACCCGCAACAGTCAGGGACTGCTCGACAGCCGCTATCAGCAACTACGAACTCAAGATAATCAGGCGGGCACCTTTGGGATGTTCGGTGGTTACGCGGGCCAATACCTTAACAATAAGAGCAATCCGTCGCTGGGCGACGGCGACAGCACCACCAACTCCGGCAATATCGGCGCGGATTATCAGCTCACCGATCGCTGGATGTTGGGCGTGATGATCTCCGGTTCCACTGATCGACAAGACCCTACCGACAACTTTAGCTACCGCACGCGCGGCTGGCTGGCTGGCGACGGCGTTTACCGGCGTGAAAATTGCCGATAACGGCTGGATCAACGGTGATGTCCACTACGGCTCGCTGAACTTCGACGATATTAATCGCAGCATGAAGCTGGGCCCAACCACGCGCACTGAACGTGGCGAAACCGACGGCAAGCAGATTGGCGGTCGTGTCACCGCGGGCTGGGATATTCCGGTGTTGCCGGTGCTGAAAACCGGGCCGGTGGCGCAATACAGCTGGGATTACGTCAGCGTCGACGGCTACTCAGAAAGAGACAACAACAGCACGTCAATGCGCTTTGCCGACCAGACCTCCCACTCACAAATTGGCGCGCTGGGCTGGCGTTTGAATGCCCAACTGGGCATCGTCAATCCGTATGCGCAGGTGACCTATGACCGCCAGTTTGGCGACAGCACCTACACCGCCACCGGCGCGATAAAATCGACCCTCACTCGCTTTAGCCGCACCACCGGCGAGCAGGATAAAGATTGGGTCGATATGACCGTCGGGGCCAACGTGCAGATCACCGACAGCATCGCCGCCTTCGCCGCCGTCTCGCAAACCACTGGGCTGGATTCCGGCGAACAAACCTCTTATAACGCGGGGATCAGTGCCAGATTTTAAAAGAGTCTTTTAGCGTGCTTTTAAAGATGCTTTAAGCGGCTATAATAACGGCATAGTCTGACTGGAGAAAAACTATGCCGTTTGAAATTCTCACCTCATCAGCCGCCAGTATCACCGAATTAAAACGTGACCCGATGGGGACGTTTAGCGCCGGAGAAGGCGAAGCTGTTGCCATTCTTAACCGCAATGAACCGGCTTTTTATTGTGTTCCACCCGATGTTTACGCCTATTTTCTCAGTCTTGCAGAAGACGTGGAGCTTAACCGCATAATGGATGCGCGGCAGGGTGAAGAAAGGATAAGGCTGACACTGGATGACTTATAAACTCGATTTTTTGAAATCGGCTTTTAAAGAATGGAAAGCGTTAGCCCCGCCGATCAGAGACCAGTTTAAAAAGAAATTGGCCGAGCGTCTTGAAAACCCTCATGTCGTTTCCGCTCGCTTGTGCGGGCCAAAAAACAATCGCTACAAAATTAAACTGCGAAGTCAGGGATATCGTCTGGTCTATCAGGTTGAAGATCAGGAAATCGTCGTCATTGTCGTCGCGATAGGTAAACGCGAAGGGAGTGAGGCGTACAAACTGGCTGAGAAGCGCTGAATACTGACCTTCAAATAGTTAATCAGGCACAACTGTTGCCTGATTCTGGCTGATTATCTTCCGCTCAGCGGTTATACTCTTCGCCTCTTTTAAACTCACTGTCTCGCGTGCGAAACCAACATGCAAAAGTTTGATACCAAGACCTTTCAGGGCCTGATCCTGACGCTTCAGGATTATTGGGCGCAGCAGGGCTGCACCATTGTTCAACCACTGGATATGGAAGTCGGCGCGGGTACCTCGCATCCGATGACCAGCCTGCGCGCACTCGGCCCTGAGCCTTTTGCGGCAGCCTATGTCCAGCCATCACGCCGCCCGACTGACGGTCGCTACGGTGAGAACCCAAACCGCCTGCAACACTATTACCAGTTTCAGGTGATGATCAAACCTTCTCCAGACAACATTCAGGAGCTGTACCTCGGTTCCCTGAAAGAGCTGGGCATTGACCCACTGGTTCACGATATCCGCTTCGTGGAAGACAACTGGGAGAACCCGACGCTCGGCGCGTGGGGCCTCGGCTGGGAAGTGTGGCTGAACGGCATGGAAGTGACGCAGTTCACTTACTTCCAGCAGGTTGGCGGTCTGGAATGCAAACCGGTCACCGGTGAAATCACCTACGGTCTGGAACGTCTGGCGATGTACATTCAGGGCGTCGACAGCGTTTACGACTTGGTCTGGAGCGACGGCCCGCTGGGTAAAACCACCTACGGCGACGTGTTCCATCAGAACGAAGTTGAGCAATCGACCTATAACTTCGAATACGCCGACGTGGATTTCCTGTTCACCTGTTTCGAACAGCACGAGAAAGAAGCGCAAACCCTGCTGGCGCTCGAAAAGCCTCTGGCGTTGCCGGCGTACGAACGCATTCTGAAAGCGGCCCATTGCTTTAACTTGCTGGACGCGCGTAAAGCCATTTCCGTAACTGAACGCCAGCGCTACATTCTGCGCATCCGTACCCTGACTAAAGCGGTAGCTGAGGCGTATTACGCCTCCCGCGAAGTGCTGGGCTTCCCGATGTGCAAAAAGAACGAGAAGTGAGAAACAGTGATGACTGAAAAAACATTTCTGGTGGAAATCGGCACCGAAGAGTTGCCACCGAAGGCGCTGCGTAGCCTTGCTGAATCTTTTGCCGCTAACCTGACCGCTGAACTTGATGCCGCGAATTTGCCGCACGGTGAAGTGAAATGGTTTGCTGCACCGCGCCGTCTGGCGTTGAAAGTCTCTAATTTGAGCGCTACTCAGGCGGATCGCGAAGTCGAAAAACGCGGCCCGGCGGTTTCTCAAGCGTTTGATGCTGAAGGGAAACCGAGCAAAGCGGCCGAAGGCTGGGCGCGCGGTTGCGGTATTACTGTCGAACAGGCTGACCGTCTGGTCACCGACAAAGGCGAATGGCTGGTTTACCGCGCACACGTCAAAGGCGAAAGCGCGCAACACCTGCTGGCACCGATGGTCGCGACCTCGTTGTCCAAATTGCCTATTCCAAAACTGATGCGCTGGGGCGATTCCGAGGTGCAGTTCGTGCGTCCGGTTCACACCGTGACCCTGCTGCTCGGCGACGAACTGATCTCCGGTAAAATTCTGGGTATTGATTCTGCGCGCACGATTCGCGGTCACCGCTTTATGGGTGAGCCGGAATTCACCCTCGACAACGCCGATCAATATCCGCAAATCCTGCTGGAACGCGGCAAGGTCATTGCCGATTACGAACAGCGTAAAGCGATCATCAAGCAAGATGCTGAGAAAGCGGCCAAACAGATTGGCGGCATCGCGGATCTGAGCGAAAGCCTGCTGGAAGAAGTGGCCTCGCTGGTGGAATGGCCGGTGGTGCTGACCGCCAAATTCGAAGAGAAATTCCTCAAGGTGCCTGCTGAAGCGCTGGTTTACACCATGAAGGGCGACCAGAAGTATTTCCCGGTGTACGACGCCGCAGGAAAACTGCTGCCGAACTTTATCTTCGTGACAAACATCGAGTCGAAAGATCCGCAGAAAATCATTTCCGGTAACGAGAAAGTGGTGCGCCCGCGTCTGGCCGATGCTGAGTTCTTCTTCAATACCGATCTGAAAAAGCGTCTGGAAGACAATCTGCCGCGTCTGGAAACCGTGTTGTTCCAGAAGCAGTTGGGCACCTTGCGCGACAAAACCGACCGTATCGAAGCGCTGTCAGGCTGGATTGCCGATAAAATCGGTGCCAACGTTGAGAACGCTAAACGCGCTGGCCTGCTGTCAAAATGTGATTTGATGACCAACATGGTCTTCGAATTCACCGACACGCAAGGCGTGATGGGTATGCACTATGCGCGTCACGATGGCGAAAACGAAGAAGTGGCGGTAGCGCTGAACGAGCAGTACCAGCCGCGTTTCGCCGGTGACCAACTGCCAGAATCGCTGGTGGCCTGTGCGCTGGCGATCGCTGACAAGATGGACACCCTGGCCGGTATTTTCGGCATCGGTCAACATCCGAAAGGCGACAAAGACCCGTTTGCGCTGCGCCGCGCTGCGCTGGGCGTGCTGCGTATCATCGTCGAGAAAAACCTGCCGCTGGATCTGCAAACCCTGACCGAAGAAGCGGTGCGTTTGTACGGCGACAAGCTGACCAACGCCAAGGCCGTGGACGAAGTGGTCGATTTCATGCTCGGTCGTTTCCGCGCGTGGTATCAGGAAGAAGGTCATGCGGTCGACACCATTCAGGCGGTGCTGGCACGTCGTCCAACCAAACCGGCAGATTTCGATGCGCGCGTCAAAGCGGTCAGCTATTTCCGCACGCTGGATGAAGCGGCAACGCTGGCTGCGGCTAACAAACGCGTTTCCAATATTCTGGCGAAGTCTTCCGATACCCTGCTGGATCACGTTCACGCCTCGGTCTTGAAAGAAGCGGCAGAGCTGAAACTGGCTACGCATCTGGTGGTTCTGCGCGACAAATTGGAACCGCTGTTTGCCGCAGGTCAGTACAAAGAAGCGCTGGTGGAACTGGCGGCGCTGCGTGAAACCGTTGACGGCTTCTTCGACACCGTGATGGTGATGGATGAGAACGAAGCGATTCGCGTGAATCGCCTGACGCTTCTCTCCAAGCTGAGAGAGCTGTTCCTGCAAGTCGCGGACATTTCGTTACTTCAGTAAGTAAGCAACTTTTTAAAATCAAGGGGGGTGGGCTTTCCTCCCATCCCCTTAAACCTTGGGCTGCCGCCCAAACCGGCCTTAAGAGGCGCCTATCGCCGCGCCTCTTAAGAATCTCCGGCTCTTTTAAAACAGCAGCTGCGCGGGTCACCATGGCCGTGTTTCAGCCACCGCTGTTATAGCCGCCAACTCCGCCGCTGCGCGATCCTCTCGTTTCGGGTTCGGACCAGCTCGAAAAAAGCCTCTCGCCGTTTCTCACCGCTCACTCGACGTCGTTTTGAACGCGGCCGAAGCTTCTTCAAATTCAAATTCAAAACCAGTCTGGTGTTGACCTTCAAAATGTCGAGGCCGCGTTCAAAAATGTCACCGGCAAGTCGGTGGAGAGACAACATCTTCACCGTTGGCTCGAACCCGCAGCTGGGGAAGCCCGTCAGGGCTGACATTTTGCGGCTATAACGGAAATCTCCGAAACACGGCCATGGTGACCCGCGCAGCTACGGAAGCCGCATAAAAAACGCAGGAGTTCCAAGAGGAGGCGCGTTTACGCCTCCTTTTGGGCAGGTTTGGGCGGCAGCCCAAGGTCTTAACCATGAACTTAAAACTTTTCTAACGCTTTTTTAAAAAGCGTTCTCCCCCCAGATGTTCTATTCTATTACTCGCACGGAGGGCACAAACAGCATGGAGTTGGCTGGTAAAAAAAGAACATTGAAATCAGGAGTCAGGACTCATGGCTGTAGGGATCAGGAGCAACGCTATCGTGCGTTGGTTAGCGCCTTTTGTAGCATTGCTGGTCGTGTTTCAACTCACGGCATGTGGCGATAAAGAGCCGGAGCAACGCAAAGCGTTTATCGATTATTTGCAAAATACCGTGATGCGCAGTGGTCAGAACCTGCCATCGCTGAGTGAAGATCAAAAACAGAAATTCGGCAATTATGCTAACGATTACGGCATCATCCTGTCGTATTCGCGCCAAATGAAACAGGCGGTGGAAGGCAGTCTTGTTCCGGCGGTGAGCGCGATCGGGCAAATTCGCACCGCGCAGGATTACCTCTCGCAACGTAGCGCGCTGCAACAATCGGTCAGTGCGCTGAACCTGCTGAGTGCGCAAATTCGTGATTCGAAGAACAAGGCCGATACCGCCATGGCGGCGCTTAAGCAGCCTGACGATTTGAAAGCGGTGTATGCGCAGGTCTATTCCACCGTGGTGACGGAGCCGGCGAACGTGCTGACACCATTGGTGCCTGCGCTGACCAGTTTCACGCAGGACATCGTGGCCGTAGGTGACTTCCTGCAACAGCAAGGTACGCAAGTGTCCTTTGCCAATGGCGGTGTTCAGTTCCCGACACAGCAGCAGGCGACGCAATACAACACCATGATGTCAAATCTGGTGGGTAAACAGCAGACGCTGCTCAGTGCGCAGAAAGCCGCGCAGGGCGATTACAGCCATTAATTTTTGGTAACTTGCTGAATTATTGTTAAATAATGAAGCCACGTTTTCACTAACGTGGCTTTTTTTATGCATTGTTCATCGTCAGGAACTGTAAATTTATAAAAACTAACAATTTTTTGTCTGCAACCTCAGAAGATTTACTCTACTTTTCAGCAACACCTCCTCTTCTTCCACGACTTGATTTATTAAGGATCTTTTGATGAAACGTCAGACGATGACTTTGCTGGCTGCGCTGGTCATGGCGCCCACCCTAGCGATGGCGGCCGATGCCAACACCGCGGATTTTACGCCTGCTCAACAAGAGGCGATTGGTAAGATTGCCGCTGATTACATGGTCGCGCATCCAGAAATTCTGGTGCAAGTCAGCCAGAAATTGCAGGCGCAGCAGGCGGACCAACAGCAGCAGCAGGCGCAAGATGCGGTGCTCGCCAACGCCAAAGCGCTGGTGGATGACCCGGCTACGCCAAGCTATGGCCCGAAAGATGCCAAAGTTGCTTTCGTAGAATTCTTCGATTACCAATGTCTGTATTGCAGCCGCATGGCCCCGTTGATCGAACAAACCGTCAAAGCCAACCCGAAGGTGCGTTTCGTCTTCAAAGAGTGGCCAATCTTTGGCGACCGCTGGAAAGAGTCGATCACTGCGGCTGAAACCGGCATGGCCGTGTGGAAAGAGAAGGGCTCTCAAGCCTATTTCGACTATCACAACAGCATTTATCGCACCGGCCATGACGAAGGTAAATTGACCAACGCGGATATCGCCGCTGCGGTGAAAGCGGCTAAAGCGAGTACGCCAAACGCTGAACAGTTGAAAGCAACCCATGAAGCGCTGGCCGCCAATGACCAACTGGCCCGTACTTTAGGTTTTGGGGGTACGCCAGGCTTCGTGGTGATCCCAACCTCTGGCGCGACGGCGGAAAACACCACCGTATTGCCGGGCGCGGTTTCATTGGAAGAGCTGCAAGCGGCTATCGTGAAAGCACAGGGTAAATAATTTCCCCCGATTACTAACAGGCTCTGCTTTCGCGGAGCCTGTCATCTTCTCTTCATTCCTCTTGCGTTTTCTCGTCTTATTGTTGGCGTAATTTTATTTCACTCTTCGCCTTGTCAACGGGTTCTGGTCGCGTTTAAAACACGACTGAATGCTTTTTGAACGCATTTTTTAAATCTGCCAAAAAATAAATTGTGATGAATGTCACATTTCAATAACAAACCGCCGAGATGAAAAGGTGATTTCTATCACGTTTTTATAACGATATCGTCCAATTTTTATCCGTTGTCCTTAACTTTCAACGCTGTTTTGTGATGAAAGTCACCAAAAGGCGGGGTGTGGCAGGGTGGGCTGCGTGATCTTGCTCACGTAATGCGCAGCGTCTACGCGGTGCCATAATCACGTGGTAGAGTCCGCCTCGCAGACAGCAATTCGACGGACGGATTTTTAAAGCAGTGGCACGAAAACCCGTAATAACCGTCACCGATAATTAACAGATATCACGCGCTCTTATTGTTAGCGCGTATCAATAGGGGTGCGTTTTATGTTTTCACCAGACGTTAAGGTCGGAGTTCAAAACTTTGGCCGCTTCCTGAGTAACATGGTGATGCCAAACATCGGGGCATTTATTGCCTGGGGTATCATCACAGCACTGTTCATCCCAACCGGTTGGTTGCCTAACGACACGTTAGCCAAACTGGTCGGCCCGATGATCACTTACCTGCTGCCATTGCTGATCGGTTTCACCGGTGGGCGTTTGGTCGGTGGCGATCGCGGCGGTGTGGTCGGTGCTATCACCACCATGGGTGTTATCGTCGGTGCGGACATGCCGATGTTCCTCGGTGCAATGATTGCAGGCCCGCTGGGCGGCTGGTGTATCAAGCGTTTTGACCGTCTGGTTGACGGTAAAATCAAAAGCGGCTTCGAGATGCTGGTTAACAACTTCTCGGCCGGTATCATCGGTATGCTGTTGGCCATCTTGGCCTTCTTAGCGATCGGCCCGCTGGTTGAAGCCCTGTCCAAAGTATTGGCTGCTGGCGTGCACATCATGGTTATTCATAACCTGCTGCCACTGGCGTCTATCTTTGTTGAACCGGCGAAAATCCTGTTCCTCAATAATGCGATCAACCACGGTATCTTCTCGCCACTGGGCATCCAGCAGGCTACGGAAACCGGTAAGTCGATCTTCTTCCTGATCGAAGCCAACCCAGGTCCGGGTATGGGCGTGTTGATGGCTTATATGTTCTTCGGCCGTGGCAGCGCTAAGCAGTCTGCGGGCGGCGCGGCGATCATCCACTTCTTCGGTGGTATCCACGAAATTTACTTCCCTTACGTTCTGATGAACCCGCGTCTGTTGCTGGCGGTTATTCTGGGCGGTATGACGGGCGTGTTCACCCTGACCGTATTGAACGGTGGTCTGGTTTCTCCCGCGTCTCCGGGCTCTATCCTTGCGGTTCTGGCGATGACGCCAAAAGGCACTTACTTCGCCAATATCGCGGCTATCGTCGCGGCCTTCGCGGTGTCCTTCATTGTCTCTGCTTTCTTGCTGAAAACCAGCAAAGTGAAAGAAGGCGACGATCTGGACGAAGCAACCCGTCGCGTTCAGGACATGAAAGCCCAGTCTAAAGGCGGCAAAACTTCTGCCACAGGCGTAGCGGGCGACCTGTCTACCGTACGTAAAATCATCGTAGCCTGTGACGCCGGTATGGGTTCCAGCGCAATGGGTGCTGGCGTGCTGCGTAAGAAAGTGCAGGATGCTGGTCTGACTAACATCAGCGTGACCAACACGGCGATCAACAGCCTGCCGGACGACGTTGATTTGGTGATCACCCACCGTGATTTGACCGAGCGCGCAATGCGTCAGGTGCCACATGCGCAACACATCTCGCTGACTAACTTCCTCGACAGCGGTTTGTATACTGACCTGACCGCGCGTCTGGTCGAAGTGAACAAGACCAGCCAGTACAAAGAGAAAGTGACCACCACGCTGAGCGACAGTCTGGTGGGTGATAATGAGAACGAAAACCTGTTCCGTCTGAGTGAAAGCAACATCTTCCTCGGCCTGCAGGCGACCAATAAAGAAGAGGCCATTCGCTTTGCCGGTGAGCAACTGGTGAAAGGCGGCTACGTTCAGCCTGAATACGTTGAAGCGATGCTGGCGCGTGAGCAACTGACCACCACGTATCTGGGCGAGTCCATTGCGGTACCGCACGGGACCATCGAAGCTAAAGACCGCGTGCTGAAAACCGGCATCGTGTTCTGCCAGTACCCTGCCGGTATTCACTGGGGCGAAGATGAAGATGACTCAGCACGTCTGGTTATTGGTATCGCGGCGCGCAATAATGAGCACATCAACGTGATCACCAAGCTGACCACCGCACTGGACGAAGAGGGTGTTATCGACCGTCTGGCGAACACCAGCAGCGTCGAAGAGGTCCTGACTATCCTTCGCGGCTAATCCGCCAGGGTTTACGTCAGCAAGATTGACGGTAGAGAGTATTACTAAGCGGGTCTTACGAGACCCGCTTGTTGATTCGGAGCCGGGCGGCTCCCTGCTTTACCCAAAAACTTTCAACCAGAAAGTATGGCCCCGATTTGAAGGAAACCTTATGAAAGCATTACATTTTGGCGCTGGTAACATTGGCCGCGGATTTATCGGTAAATTATTGGCTGATGCGAAAGTCGAACTGACCTTTGCTGATGTTAGCCCCGTTTTGCTCGAAGCGCTGAACAGCCGCAAAGGCTACGACGTTCACGTGGTGGGCGAGCAGGCGAGTATTGAACCGGTCAGCAACGTTAGTGCCGTTAACAGCGCCGGTCAGGACGCCATCGACCTTATCGCTCAAGTGGATTTGGTGACCACCGCGGTTGGCCCAACCGTCTTGGAAAAAATCGCACCAAACGTGGCGAAAGGCTTGGTACTGCGTCACCAACTGGGCAATGAATCCCCGCTCAATATCATCGCCTGTGAAAATATGGTGCGTGGCACCAGCCAGTTTAAACAGCACGTATTCAACGCGCTGCCAGAAGATGAAAAAGTCTGGGTGGAAGCGCACGTCGGCTTCGTGGATTCTGCGGTTGACCGCATTGTGCCACCGGCCGCGGCGGGCACCACGGATCCTCTGGAAGTGACGGTAGAAACCTTCAGCGAGTGGATTGTCGACCAGACCCAATTCAAAGGTCCTTTGCCGAAGATTGCGGGCATGGAACCGACAGACAACCTGATGGCGTTTGTCGAGCGTAAACTGTTCACCCTGAACACCGGTCATGCGATCACCGCGTATCTGGGCCAACAAGCCGGTCACGCGACCATTCGTGATGCGATTCTGGACGAGAAAATCCGTTTAGTGGTGCGCGGCGCGATGGAAGAGAGCGGCCAGGTGTTGATCAACCGTTACGGTTTCGATCCACAAAGGCACTTCGCTTACATCGAAAAAATCATCACCCGCTTTGAAAACCCGTACCTGCATGATGATGTCGAACGCGTAGGCCGCCAGCCGTTGCGTAAACTTAGCGCGGGCGACCGTCTGATCAAGCCGCTGCTCGGCACATTGGAATACCGTCTGCCGCACAACAATCTGTTGATCGGTATCGCTGCTGCGATGCATTACCGCAGTGACGAAGATCAGCAAGCCAAAGAGTGGGCTGAACTGCTGGAAAAAGTCGGGCCGAAAGCCGCACTGGCGCAAGTGTCCGGTCTGCCGGAAGACGGTGAGGTGGTCGCGCAGGCCGTCGCAATCTACGAGAAAAAAAGTTTCTGATTTTTTTGCCAACACCAGGTAAACCAAGCGCTGTCGGGCAGTTTTTGCCCGACATCCGCTTTCACGGATGACAGTAGAGGCGTAATGGACATACCTGAAGCCGTGATTCATGACGCGACTCTGACAGTAAATAATTCGATGGAAAAAGCACAGGCGTTCGAAAACCGGGTACTGGAAAAACTGAATGCAGGGAAATCTGTACGCAGCTTTTTAATGACGGCTGTCGAATTGCTGGCCGAAGCGCTGGATATTCTGGTGATTCAGGTGTTTCGCAAAGACGATTACGCGGTGAAATATGCGGTTGGTCCCTTGCTGACCGGCAATGGCCCGCTAGGCGATTTGGCTGTCCGTTTGAAACTGATATATGCGTTAGGCGTGATCAGCCGCCATGAGTATGAAGATGCCGAGCTATTGATGGCATTGCGCGAAGAGTTGAATTACGACGGTGAAGATTACCGTTTCACCGATGATGAAATTTTGGGGCCTTTCGGCGAACTGCATTGCGTAACCGAACTCCCGCCAGCACCGACCTTCCTCAAGCCCGGCGAAGCTGACGAATCGCTGATCGCCATGCAGCAACAGCGTTATCAGCAAATCGTCCGTTCCACCATGGTGCTTTCCGTTACCGGGCTGATTGCTCATATCAGCAACCAGCAACCGTCACGTTTATCTCCCGTTCAGCGCTAGTTAATTCAGCGCATGACGTAATTCATCGAACAGTAGCCAGACGGCGGTCAGCGCCATCAGTCCGGCCATAATGCTGTTAAACAGCTTGAGCTTCCATTCGATACGCAGCGCTTGTCGCAGCCGGTCACCCATTACCGCCCAAATCAAAATGCACGGCAAATTGACCAACGCAAAACCGGCGCAAATCATCAGCGTATGGCTTAATAATGCGCCTTCACGCGGGGTAAACAGGATCGCCACGTTGGTCGCCATCAGCCAGGCTTTCGGATTCACCGCCTGAAACAGCGCGCCGTGTATCATTTTCATCGGCTGCTGTTTGCCACTTTCTCCCGGCGTGCCGGAGCGGAAGATTTTCCATGACAGCCAGAACAGATACGCGCAGCCGAGTACGGCCATCGGCAGGCGGATCACTTGCATCCAGCTGAGTAAAATCGCCAGCAGAGAGGTGGTGAGCGCGCACTGGATAACACAACCGACAGTGATCCCCAGCATCATCGGTACGGTGCGACGCAGGCCAAAATTCACCCCCGAAGCAGCCAACAGTAAGTTATTTGGCCCCGGTGTAATCGACATCACCGTGACATAACTGAAAAAAGCGGTATCCAGCATGGTTATTCTCTCTGCATCAACAATCTGTAGAGACAGAGTAAACAGTCGTGGGATTAGGTGACAGAACCAAAAATAGGCTATTGTCATGGTTACAGTTGCAGAGAAAATAAACTGTACCCTTTCATTTTTACGGAACTGACACCATGACCGATATGCTGACTTCCCGTTCTGAGGCGTCCGGCGACACGCGCTACAACCTGCTGGCGGATAATCTTGCCGAAGCCATTCGGCGCGGCACCTTGCCTGCGGGCAGCCGCTTGCCTTCAGTGCGCCGCAGCGCGCAAACGCACGCCGTCAGCATTAATACCGTGGTGGCGGCTTATCGGCGCTTGGAGGACCGCGGTTTAATCGAGGCGCGGCCGCAGTCGGGTTTCTACGTGCGAACCGCGTTACCGGCGCTACAGGTACGGCATCAGCCCCATGCGCCCGCTGCCGAACCGGTCGACGACGTGCTGGATTTGATCGACACCGTGTTCGCCGCGCAGGTGAATCCGGCTTACACCAATTTGTCGTTGGCCTGCCCGCAGGCCAACGATTTTTATCCCGGCGCTAAGCTTGGACGGATCATGGCCTCTTTGCTGCGCCGCCAGCCGCACTTAATCGGCCAATACGCCTTGCCGCCGGGCAATCTGGCGCTGCGCCAGCAAATCGCTCGTCGCTCACTGGCGTTGGGCATGATGCTGGAAGCCTCGGACGTCACGCTAACCCACGGGTGTATGGAAGCGTTGCAGCTGGCATTGCGCGTCACCACGCAGCCGGGCGACAGCGTGGGGCTGGAAACGCCGACCTATTTCTATCTGCTGCCACTGCTGGCAAGTTTAGGGTTGAAAGCGGTGGAAATACCCACCGATCCGCAAACCGGTTTATCCCTCGATGCGCTGGAATTGATGCTCAACGAAAAGCGTCTGAATGCGGTGATCGCCATGCCAACGGCGCAAAATCCGATGGGCTTCACCATGCCGCTGGCGGCGAAAAAACGGTTGGCGCGCCTGATGAACGATCATCAAGTGCCACTGATTGAAGACGGGCTGTATGCCGAGATTCAATTCAGTGACGCGCTCTCCCCGGCGGTGAAATCTTTTGATCGCGACGGCTGGGTGCTGTTTTGCACCAGCTTTACCAAAACACTGGCCCCGGATTTTCGTATCGGCTGGATTGCCGGTGGCCGCTACGCGGAAAAACTGCGTAAGCTGAAAGCCGTCTCGTCGATGTCAGAATCGGCTTTGCTGTCACAGACGCTGGCGGTGTTTCTTGAATCCGGGGGTTATGACCATCATCTTCGCGCTTTGCGCCGTCGCTATGAGGCGCAAGTGGACGAGTCGCGCGCGCTGATCGCCCGCTATTTCCCGCAAGGCACCCGCGCCACGCAGCCGATGGGGGGATTTGTTTTTTGGGTCGATTTCCCGGAAGGCGTGGATACCGTCGCACTGTTTACGCAGCTGCTTGAAGAGAAAATCTGCATGACGCCGGGCACGCTCTATTCCCCAAGCGGGCGCTACCGTAACGGTTTGCGGCTCTCATGTTGTTATCCGTTTAATGCACGTTACACCGCCGCATTAGCGCGTCTTGGGCAGCGTGCGTGTGAGATGAGCGGCTTACCGCCGGGACTGGCACAAATAACCGATGATGCGCGGGCTGATGAAACCCGCACTTCCTGATACACTAGGCGTTATTGTCTTTAGCAACATCGTGCCCGCTGCGGCACGCACGGGTCGAAAATACTATGAAAGAAGTCGAAAAAGTTGAAATCAAACGCCTCAGCGACATGCTGGATGCGTTGAACCACAAAGATGCCGCGGTGATCCAGCAGGGCAACGCTGAGCTGATCGGTAAGCACGAAGAAGAGAAAGAGAAACTGGCGGCGGAAATCGCTCGCCTGAAAGACGTACGCGTCGACAAACTAAGCAAAGAAGCGCAAAAGTTGGCCACACTGCCTTTTAGCCGCGAAATTACCAAGAAAGAGCAGGCCGATATGGGCACGCTGAAGAAAGTCGCTCGTGGCATCGTGGTAGTTCACCCGATGACCGCGCTGGGCCGTGAAATGGGCCTGAAAGTGGTGACGGGTTACGCGAAGAAAGCGTTCTAAGCGATCAAAACCGCCTTCCCAATCCTTGGGAAGGCGTGAATTTATTTCCCCGCCGTTCCAAACAATCTCCGTCCGAAATCCTCAATTTTTCGATTAATCAGCCGCATCTGCATCGTTTTGTTCCAACTGGCCGACAAGCCCGCAGCATTCATCAGACGGCGATACTGCTCTTGGTCAAACGGCATATTAAACGCGATCGAAATGGCTTCAGCCACTGACACGTCGCTGTTGCGCGTCATCAACTCAAAGGATTTATCGCCACTGACCGTACCGGTTGCGATCACCCGGTATAACCAGCCGCAGCGCCCGCTGTCTTGCAGGAACTGCGACATCTGTGGGCAATGCAAAAACGTATTCAGTTTGTAGCACGGTGAGCGGGGCTGGGTGACCTGAATCAGCGCGTCGCCCCAGCGGAAGATATCCCCGATAAACACGTTGTCTTCCGTCAGACCGAGGGTGGATAAATTCTCGCCAAACGCCGGAGGATGAAAACGGTCTTCCTGTTCGGGAAAATGTTGGCGCAGCCAGGCGTAATGTTCGCGTGGAAAGTGGCACAAGGCGCGATCTGGCCCGCCGTGATAGGCGCTTTCGGCCTGCTCGTCGCCTTCCAGCCCCAACGGGGTGAGTTGCAGAATGCCATCCACCTGCCGTTTGCCGATGGC
>Ga0105858_1000307_pt1 | contig 23498 bp, 17 predicted proteins | sample OrgsoiDNA_201062_FD_89683 | JGI IMG/M metagenome (GOLD analysis project Ga0105858, IMG submission 89683) | Permafrost soil microbial communities from the Arctic, to analyse light accelerated degradation of dissolved organic matter (DOM) -... | ecosystem: Environmental > Terrestrial > Soil >...
AACCGAAGATCTGGTGCATTCTGGCGTACAGCTTCAGGCCGATGAGTCCGGTAATGGCGAACTGGAAAGTCGTCTGGAAGAGGGCTGCTATTTTCTGCTTTATGATCAGCGCTCGCCGATTGGCAGCGATGAAGAAACCTGTTTATGGCTTAGTGAACTGCTCAGCCCCATCGCACTGCTTCACGCTGCCGACGCGATTTATCAACGTTATTGGTCACCGGCTTTCGGCCTGCTACCGCGCTGGCACCACAAGCGCGCGCATCAGGAGCACAGCAAACCGGCCAATCTGCGCGAACTGACGCTGACCTACTACGGCGATCACTCAGAACATCTGGCGATCCGTGATGCGATCCAACCCATTCTGGCGGCCCAAGGCGTTGCGCTAAAAACGCAGGTAGTCGATTACGCCACCTGGCACAAAGGCGAGGCGAAAAGTGACCTTTGGCTGGGCAGCGCCAACTTCACGCTTCCGCTGGAGTTTTCCTTGTTCGCCACCCTGCTCGAACTGCCGCTCGCCAGCCACTGTGTCAAAGATGATCTCCATGTCGACGCCGCATTATGGCGTGAAGGAAAACTCACCATGGCCGACTGGGCGCAAAAACTGGTCGCTAATAATCACCTTCATCCGCTGTTCCACCACTGGCTGGTGCTGCAAGGCCAACGCAGTATGCGCGGGGTCCGCATGAACACCCTCGGCTGGTTCGACTTCAAATCCGCGTGGTTTGCACCACCAGACAGCGAATCGCCCTTTCACAACGCGCCATAAGCCTCTAGAATGACAACCGTTCTCAACGGGGTGCCACTGTTTGCTAAAGCAAGTTTAAGAGGCTGAGACTTTATACCCGTCGAACCTGATCCGGTTGATACCGGCGGAGGGATTTGAGACTGCTCATGCTTACTCAAAATCCTTTGCCCCCACTACTTTTTGGAGTGCAAAGTTGAAGAAATTACTGCCTTTCCTGCTGTTGCTCAGCGCCCCGGCCTTCGCGGCCAAGCCTGTTCTCACCGTATATACCTACGATTCCTTTGCTGCTGACTGGGGCCCTGGCCCGGCTATCAAAAAAGCCTTTGAAGCTGACTGCGGCTGCGAGTTGAAATACGTGGCGCTGGAAGATGGCGTTTCGTTGCTCAACCGCTTACGCATGGAAGGCAAAAACAGTCAGGCGGACGTGGTGGTCGGGCTGGATAACAATCTGTTGCAGGCCGCAGAACAAACCGGTTTATTTGCCAAAGCGCCGGAAACCGATGCCAAGCTGGACATTCCTGGCGGCTGGAAAAACGACACCTTCGTTCCTTATGATTATGGCTACTTCGCGTTCGTCTACGACAAAAACAAGCTGAAGAATCCGCCGAAAAGTCTCGATGAGCTGATCAACAGCCCGCAGAACTGGAAAGTGATTTATGAAGATCCGCGCACCAGTACGCCGGGCCTTGGCTTGCTGTTGTGGATGCAAAAAGTCTACGGCGATAAAGCGCCGCAGGAGTGGCAGAAGCTGGCGAAGAAAACCGTTACTGTCACCAAAGGCTGGAGCGAGGCTTACGGCCTGTTCCTCAAAGGGGAAAGTGATTTGGTGCTGAGCTACACCACTTCTCCGGCCTATCACATCATCGAAGAGAAGAAAGACAACTACGCCGCCGCGAACTTCAGCGAAGGCCATTACATGCAGGTGGAAGTGGCCGGTCAGTTAGCTGCCAGCAAACAGCCTGAACTGGCAACGAAATTCATCAAATTCGTCACCAGTGCCGGTTTCCAGAACACCATTGCGACCGGCAACTGGATGTATCCGGTGGTGAAAACAGAGCTGCCTGCCGCCTTTGGCCAGTTGACGGTTCCTGCCACCTCCCTGCAGTACAGCGCGAAAGAGGTTTCCGATCACCGCAGTCAATGGATTCAGGCATGGCAAACCGCCGTCAGCCGTTGATCCCCCGCTGGCTATGGCCGGGTATGGTCGCCGCGTTGTGCATTCTCGCGGTGGCTTTGCTGGCACTGGGTTCTCTGTGGCGTCATGCGCCGCAGTTAACGAGCCCGTCGTTATGGCAAGACGCTTATTTATGGCATGTGATCCGCTTTACCTTCTGGCAAGCGCTGCTTTCGGCCGCGCTGTCAGTGCTGCCGGCGATTTTTTTGGCTCGAGCGCTGTTTCGCCGACGCTTTCCCGGGCGACAAATTCTGCTACGCCTGTGCGCCATGACGCTGGTTCTGCCGGTACTGGTGGCGGTATTTGGCATTCTCAGCGTGTATGGGCGGCAAGGCTGGCTGGCCCAGTTATGCCAATGGCTTGGCCTTGAGTACAGCTTCTCGCCTTATGGTCTGAAAGGCATTTTACTGGCGCATATCTTCTTTAATTTGCCGCTCGCTGCCCGTCTGTTATTACAAGCGCTGGAAAACATCGCCACCGAGCAGCGCCAGCTTGCCGCCCAGTTAGGCATGAATGCCTGGCAGCAATTCCGCTTTGTCGAGTGGCCTGCGCTGCGCCGACAAATCCTTCCCGCCGCTGCGTTAATCTTTATGCTCTGTTTTGCCAGCTTTGCCACCGTGCTGTCGCTCGGCGGCGGGCCACAGGCAACTACCATCGAATTAGCCATTTATCAGGCACTGAGTTATGACTATGACTTGGCGCGAGCAGCCAGTCTGGCGCTGATCCAACTGGTGTGCTGTCTGGGACTGGTGGTACTGAGCCAACAACTGAGCCGCGCCCTGCCAGTCGGCCACACTCATGCTCAGACGTGGCGAAATCCTGATGATTCACGCCTGCGAAAAGCGGGCGACAGCCTACTGATTGCACTAGCACTGCTGCTGATCCTGCCGCCGTTGCTGGCAGTCGTCGCCGACGGTGCCAATCGCGCGGTATTCAGCGTGTTGCAGCAATCGGCTTTATGGCAGGCGCTGTGGACTTCGTTACGTATTGCCGCAGGCAGCGGAATATTGTGTGTGATCCTGACCATGATGCTGTTATGGAGCAGTCGCGAGCTTCGCCTGCGTCAGCGCAACGGTTGGGCACAGGCCATGGATATCAGCGGCATGTTGATCCTCGCCATGCCGGGTATTGTGCTGGCAACCGGCTTCTTTTTGATGCTCAGCGATACGGTCGGTTTACCGCAATCACCGTGGTCTTTAGTGATTTTGACCAATGCGCTGATGGCCGTGCCTTACGCGCTCAAAGTGCTGGATAACCCGATGCGTGACGTGGCCGAGCGTTATAACCCGCTGTGTTTATCGCTGGATATGCGCGGCTGGCAACGTCTTCGTTGGGTGGAACTCAGCGCATTAAAACGCCCGCTGACCCAGGCGCTGGCGTTTGCCAGCGTGCTGTCATTGGGCGACTTTGGCGTGATCGCCCTGTTCGGCAATGAAAACTTCCGCACGCTGCCCTTCTACCTTTATCAGCAAATTGGTTCGTATCGCAGTCAGGATGGCGCGGTTACTGCGCTGCTTTTACTACTGCTCTGCTTCTTGCTGTTTACCCTGATTGAACGTTTACCGGGCCGCCATGCTGACGCTAAATAAACTGACTTATCTTTATGAACATCTGCCGATGCGCTTTGATCTACAAATCAACGCAGGCGAGCGCGTAGCGATCCTCGGGCCGAGCGGCGCGGGGAAAAGTACGCTGCTGAGTTTAACTGCCGGATTCCTGATGCCCACCAGCGGTGAGATCAGGCTAAACGGAGAAGATCACCGCCATACCCCACCAGCAAAGCGTCCGGTGTCGATGCTGTTTCAGGAGAACAATTTGTTCTCGCATTTGACCGTACGCCAAAACATGGGGCTGGGCCTGCATCCGGGATTAAAACTGACACCCGTGCAGCAGCAGGAACTGTTGGATATCGCCCATCAGGTTGGGCTGGAAACCTGCCTCGACCGCCTGCCTTCGCAGCTTTCAGGCGGGCAGCGTCAACGCGTGGCCCTGGCCCGCTGCCTATTACGTAGCCAACCCATTTTGCTGCTCGACGAACCCTTCTCCGCGCTTGATCCCGCCTTGCGCAGTGAAATGCTCAATTTGCTCGACAAGGTCTGTCAGGAGCGCCATTTGACGCTGTTGATGGTGTCGCACAATTTGGATGATGCAGCGCGCGTGGCGCAAAGAACGTTGCTGATTGTCGATGGCCGTATTTATTACGATGGACCCACGCAGGCGTTGGTCGAAGGTAGCGCAGCAGAAGCCAAGGTGTTAGGCATTCCACTGCGCTAAAGCAGAGGGTTAGCGGGTGATCACTTTCCACAACAGGTGACCGTAAACCGGCATCAACGGCTGCTGGCTCAGCATCACAACGCTCACCACGGTAGCGGCCACGCCAAGAACACTCAGTACGCGCAGACGCGGTAAAGGCAACCAGCGTGCCATCGCATCACCGCTATTCTTCTCAGAGCGGAACCAGCGCCACAGTAACCACGCGGTCAGCCACAGCAAGATTGCCGAACCAAACAGCAACCATTTGAAGACGCTGCTGTTATGCCCTGCCGGAATATCTATCGCCACACCGGCCAGAATACCCGGCAGGAAATAGACCGGCGGCCAGGTAATACAGCCGACAATATTGGGTGGCGCAAATTTGTACGGCGGCAGACTGAGCATGCCGGCCACCAGCGGCACCAGTGGACGCGTCGGTCCTATAAAGCGGCCAAGAATGACGGTCGCAAAGCTATGACGGTCGAGCGCATTCCCGGTTTTATCGAGCAAGGCCTGATAACGCTGCAAGAATTTCCAACTGTGTAGCGGGCCTTTGAATTTACGTCCAATGAAGTACGACACCCAGTCGCCGACGAAACAGCCCAACCCGGCAGCCAGCCACGCTTCATACAAACCGACCTGACCACTGCCAATCAGCGTACCCAAGGTTGCCATCATCACGGTGCCGGGCAAGATCAGCCCGACCAACGCCAGCGATTCAAAAAATGCCACCACGGCGACAATGATCAGTGCAATTCCCACCGACTGTGCGACGAGATGCTGTAAATAGGCTTCCATAAAATCCCAATGTTATGACCATCATATAAGGTCGAATTTACGGCTCAAGACAACAGCAATGTCAGGCAATCGCCTGATAGTAATCTCAATACTGACTATTGAAAAAAGTATGTCAGCCTTGTGAATCATAAGTGTAGCTTTATAAAACATGATGCGGCTGAATTGTCAGTGCAGGGATTGGGTGAGTCAACCGCCGAATTGTATGTATATTTACCGAAAAGAGGACAAGTGCCACGCCATTGGACAATGACTGTATAAATAACCATACTCTATAGCTGATATCTGCCCTTTTCACTTTACGGACTGAGACGCTTATTAACGCCATCAACTCACACGCCCGCGCCCCTGTTTTCACTTCACCACGTCAGGGCTTTGTCTTAACACGCCACTGGCGTGATACCTCGCGCGGAACGGAAGTAGAATTGTGGCTGGCGACCGATGACGGCCCTCAGCGGGTGCGTTTACCGGCGCAAGAGTCGGTCGCGTTTTTCCCCGTCGAACAACAGGCGCAGGCTCAACGGTTGCTGACCAGTGAAAAAGGCTTCAGCCTGCGAGAATTACCCCTGCTGGATTTTCGCTCCCGCCCCGTTCTCGGTCTGTATTGCATGCAGCATCGCCAATTAATGCGGCTGGAAAAACTGCTCAAAGAAGGCGGCGTGACGGTGTACGAAGCCGATATCCGTCCGCCTGAACGTTTCCTGATGGAGCGCTACATCACCGCCCCCGTCTGGTTCAGCGGCACAGCAGGAGCCGATAATTTACTGCTTGAAACCCGCATGAAACCGTCTGAGGGTTACCGACCGCCGCTAAAATTATGTTCGCTGGATATCGAAACCAGCGGCAACGGCGAGCTTTATTGCATCGGGCTGGAAGGCTGCGGCCAACGCCATGTCTACATGCTTGGGCCGCCGAATGGCGACGCCAATACTGAACGCGACTTCATACTCGAGTATGTCGACAGCCGCCCGAAGCTGCTGGAAAAACTCAATGCATGGCTGGCCGATTTCGACCCAGACGTGATCATCGGCTGGAACGTGGTGCAGTTTGATCTGCGGGTTTTGCAAAAGCACGCCGAACGCTACAACATTCCGCTGCGCTTTGGTCGTGGCGGTGGCGAGCTGGAATGGCGTGAGCATGGTTTTAAACAGGGACATTTTTTCGTTTCCGCTGCAGGCCGCTTAATCATTGACGGTATTGAAGCACTAAAATCCGCCTTCTGGAATTTTCCTTCTTTCAGTTTGGAAAACGTCTCGCAAACTTTATTGGGCGAAGGCAAAGCCAGCGACAGCCCGTATCAGCGGCTGGAAGAGATCGAGCAGCGTTTTCGTGAGAATAAACCGGCACTGGCCCATTACAACTTGAAAGACTGCGAGCTGGTGACGCGCATTTTTGCCAAAACTGAGCTGATGCCTTTCCTACTGGAACGCGCGTCGGTTACCGGTCTGGCGACCGATCGCAGCGGCGGATCGGTCGCCGCTTTCACCCATCTTTATCTCCCGCGAATGCATCGTGTCGGTTATGTCGCCCCCAATCTTGGCGAGCGCCCAGAGGAAATGAGCCCCGGCGGTTTTGTCATGGACTCGCGCCCCGGCCTGTATGATTCCGTGCTGGTTCTGGACTACAAAAGCCTGTATCCGTCGATCATCCGCACCTTTTTGATTGATCCGGTGGGGCTGGTTGCCGGGCTGCAACAGCCAGACGATCAGCACTCGGTTCCCGGGTATCGCGAAGCGCGATTCTCACGTGAGAAGCACTGTTTACCCGAAATCGTCCGCCAGATCTGGCAAGGCCGGGAAACCGCCAAGCAGCAGAACAATAAGCCGCTATCACAGGCGTTGAAAATCATCATGAACGCCTTTTATGGCGTGTTGGGATCGAGCGGTTGCCGCTTCTTTGATCCGCGGCTGGCCTCGTCCATTACCCTGCGCGGCCACGATATTATGCGCCAAACCCGCGAGTTGATTGAAGCCGAAGGCTATCAGGTCATTTATGGCGACACCGACTCCACCTTCATCTGGCTCAACCGTGCCCATAGCGAAGAGGACGCGGGCCGGATTGGCCGTAAGCTGGTAGAACAGGTGAATGCGTGGTGGAAGGCGCATCTTCAGCAGGAATATGGGCTGGAAAGCGCGCTGGAGCTGGAGTTTGAAACCCATTTCAAACGTTTCCTGATGCCCACTATTCGCGGCTCAGAACAGGGCAGCAAAAAACGCTACGCCGGCTTGGTGGCGGGTGCTGACGGCGAGCACATCATCTATAAAGGGTTGGAAACGGTGAGAACCGACTGGACGCCGCTGGCACAGACTTTCCAACAAGCACTGTATGAACGCATTTTCCACCAGCAGCCTTATCAGGATTATATCCGCAATTATGTCGCCAGCACGCTAAACGGAGAGTTCGACAGCCAGTTGGTGTACCGCAAACGCCTGCGGCGCAAACTCAGTGACTACGAACGAAATGTGCCGCCGCACGTTCGCGCCGCCCGAATTGCCGATGAGTACAACGTGGCGCAAGGCCGGGCACAGCAATATCAAAATGGCGGCTGGATAAGCTACGTGATGACCACGTCAGGCCCCGAGCCGCTGGAGAATGTGCGATCGCCGATTGATTACGACCACTACATTGAGCGGCAGCTCGAACCGGTCGCCGATGGCATTCTGCCTTTCCTGCATGATGATTTTGCTACACTGATTAATGGTCAGATGGGGTTGTTCTGATTTAATTGAACGTGGCCTACATTATTCGCGCAATGGGAGACGGGTATAAGGTGACGAAAGCGCCGCCTTCTATTAACATAGCGCCCTTTCCCGATTCTGAACCACACCCATAAAATTTATCATTCCATATGGATACTTCCGCGCCACCGGCGAGGAAAGAAAGCTATTACCAAAAATCAGGGCGCAGTACAGCCGTTCATATCAGACAGACACAGAGAGAGATTATGCCGTTTACATTGGGTCAACGCTGGATAAGCGATACGGAAAGCGAATTAGGATTAGGGACTGTCGTCGCGATCGATACGCGAATGGTCACCCTGCTTTTCCCCGCCACTGGTGAAAACCGACTGTATGCTCGTAATGATTCCCCCATCACCCGCGTGATGTTCAACACCGGCGACACCATCAGCCATCATGAAGGCTGGCAACTGCTGGTTGAAGAAGTCATCGAAGAAAACGGCCTGCTGACTTACGTGGGGATTCGCACTGACACGGAAGAAAGCAGTGTGTCCATGCGCGAAGTGTTGCTCGACAGCAAACTGACGTTCAGTAAGCCGCAAGACCGTCTTTTTGCCGGCCAAATTGACCGTATGGACCGTTTCGCCCTGCGTTTTCGCGCACGTAAATACCAGCGCGAACAGTTCCGTTTGGAGTTCGGCGGCCTGCGCGGTATGCGCGCCAGCCTGATCCCGCATCAGTTACACATCGCTTACGAAGTCGGCCAACGCCATGCGCCACGCGTTCTGTTGGCCGATGAAGTGGGTCTGGGTAAAACCATCGAAGCCGGGATGATTATCCATCAGCAATTGCTGTCTGGCCGCGCCGAACGCGTGTTGATCGTGGTGCCTGAAACCCTGCAACACCAATGGCTGGTTGAGATGCTGCGCCGCTTTAACCTGCGCTTCTCGCTGTTTGATGACGACCGTTATGCCGAATCCATTCATGAAGCCACCAATCCGTTCGAAACCGAGCAATTGGTGATCTGTTCTCTGGACTTCGTACGCCGCAATAAATCGCGCCTTGAGCAGCTTTCCGAGGCCGAATGGGACATGTTGGTGGTCGACGAAGCACACCATTTGGTGTGGAGCGAAGACGCGCCGAGCCGTGAATATCAGGTTATCGAACAACTGTCTCAGCAAATCCCCAGCGTGCTGTTGTTAACCGCAACGCCAGAGCAACTGGGCCAGCAAAGTCACTTTGCCCGCCTGCGTTTGCTGGATCCCGATCGTTTCCACGATTACGAAGAGTTCATTCAGGAACAGCAGCAATATCAGCCCGTGGCTGATGCCGTTACCCTGTTGCTCAATCAACAGCAGTTAACGCCAGAGGCTCTGGCATTGCTCGGTGAGCGCGTCGGTAATGCTGATGTGGATACCCTGCTGGCCGCCGCCAATAAAGGTGACGAAGCCGCAGCCAAACAGTTGGTCGCGATGCTGATGGATCGCCACGGCACCAGCCGCGTGCTGTTCCGTAACACCCGTAACGGCGTGAAAGGCTTCCCTGACCGCCATCTGCACGCGGTGAAATTACCGCTGCCGACGCAGTATCAAACCGCGATCAAAGTCTCGGGGATTATGGGCGCTAAGAAAACGCTGGAAGCCCGCGCCTACGACATGCTCTATCCCGAGCAGATTTATCAGGAATTCGAAGGCGATAACGCCACCTGGTGGAACTTTGATCCGCGCGTTGAATGGCTGCTCGGTTATCTGACCGCTAACCGTGATGAAAAAGTGTTGGTGATCTGCGCCAAAGCCGCCACCGCGCTGCAACTGGAACAAGTCTTGCGTGAACGCGAAGCCATTCGTGCTGCGGTATTCCACGAAGGGTTGTCGATCATCGAACGCGACCGTGCAGCGGCATATTTCGCCTCACAAGAAGATGGCGCGCAGGTTCTGCTGTGTTCTGAAATCGGCTCCGAAGGCCGTAACTTCCAGTTTGCCAGCAAAATGGTGATGTTCGATCTGCCGTTTAACCCGGACTTGCTGGAGCAGCGTATTGGCCGTCTGGACCGTATCGGCCAGCAAAATAACATCGATATCATGGTGCCGTATCTGGAGCAAACCGCGCAGTCGGTGCTGGTTCGCTGGTTCCATGAAGGATTAGATGCGTTCGAACATACCTGTCCGACCGGTCGCACCATCTATGACAGCGCCTACGAGCAGTTGATCACCTTCCTCGCCACGCCAAACGAGCAGGCCGGCCTGGATGAATTTATCCTGCAATGCCGCCGCCAACATGATGCGTTGAAGCTGGAGCTGGAAAATGGCCGTGACCGCCTACTGGAGATGCATTCCAACGGCGGCGAACCGGCGCAGCAACTGGCAAAAGAGATTGGCGAGCAGGACAACGACGTCAATCTGGTGAATTTCGCACTGAACCTGTTTGATATCGTCGGTATTAATCAGGAAGATCGCAGCGACAACCTGATCGTGCTGACGCCATCGGATCATATGCTGGTACCTGATTTCCCGGGTTTGCCGGAAGATGGCTGTACGGTGACGTTCGACCGCGAACAGGCACTGTCGCGTGAAGATACCCAGTTCATCAGTTGGGAACATCCGATCATTCGCAATGGGCTGGATTTGATCTTGTCTGGCGATACCGGCAGTTGCGCGGTGTCGATCCTCAAAAACAAAGCCTTGCCGGTGGGGACTTTGCTGGCTGAACTGGTGTACGTGGTGGAGTGTCAGGCACCGAAGCACTTGCAGTTAACGCGCTTCCTGCCACCGACTCCGGTGCGTATGCTGATGGACCGCAAAGGCACCAATTTGGCGGCGCAGGTCGAGTTTGAGAGCTTTAACCGCCAGTTGAATGCCATTAACCGTCATAACTCCAGCAAGCTGGTGAATGCGGTTCAGGCCGATGTCCATGCCATGTTGCAACAGGCCGAGCCGCAAATCGCCGACGAAGCTCGGCTGCTGATTGAAGCAGCCAAAGTCGAAGCCGATGAGCAACTGAGCCAAGAGCTGGCCCGTTTGAAAGCGCTGAAAGAGGTCAATCCGAACATTCGTGATGACGAGCTGGAGGCGATAGAATCAAACCGTAAGCAGGTTCTGGCTAACCTGAATGAGGCAAGCTGGCGTCTGGATGCCATTCGTCTGGTGGTAGTGAGCCATCAGTAATGGCAGCGCAGAGGCAGGGAAATCCTGCCTCTTTTTCTTTTTCATGACAGTAGACGATTGAAACCGCTATGAGCGAAAACCAGCCTGCGCCTTATCAGCCCTCCAACACTAAGCCCCTGGAGAACTATCACCCGCCGACCGATCCCTGGTTGCAGGTGATTTTTCAGGATCAGCACATCATGGTGGTCAATAAACCGAGCGGTTTGCTGTCGGTGCCGGGGAAACAGGCCGAACATCAGGACAGCCTGATGACACGCATTCAGCAGAAATTTCCTGAGGCTGAGTCGGTGCATCGTCTGGATATGTCAACCAGCGGCGTGATTGTCGTGGCGCTGACCAAGGACGCGGAGCGGGAATTAAAGCGTCAGTTCCGTGAGCGGGAAACCAAAAAGGTCTATATTGCGCGGGTGTGGGGACGGGTAGAAGAAGATTACGGCATTATCGATTTGCCGCTAATTTGCGATTATCCGAATCGTCCAAAACAGAAGGTCTGTCACGAAACGGGAAAAAAAGCGCTGACGCAATACGAAGTGATGTCGTGGGATGACGATGGCACCACCCGCGTCAAGCTGCGCCCGATCACCGGCCGTTCGCACCAGCTACGCGTTCATTTGCTGGCATTAGGACATCCCATCTTGGGCGATAAATTCTATGCGCCGCCAGAAGCGCAGGCTGTAGTGACGCGTTTGCAACTGCATGCGCAAGAGCTGTCGTTTTATCACCCGATCACCGATGCACCGCTGGTGTTTAACTGTGAGCCTGACTTTTAGCGTCAGCTTCATAAAATCCAGAACGAAAAAAGGCGCATAAATCAGCGCCTTTTGCTTTTTCAGATCAGGAGAAAAGTGTTACTTAAAGCCTTTCTCGCGTTTGATCAGGTCATACGCGGCCTGAATCGACTGCGCCTTCTCTTTGGCCATTTCCATCATTTCTGGCGGTAAACCTTTCGCCACCAGTTTATCGGGATGGTGTTCACTCATCAGCCTACGGTAGGCACGTTTAATCGTTGTGCCATCGTCTGACGGGCTCACACCCAGCACTTTACAGGCATCCGCTAAGGTCGGCCCTTGCGGTGCCTGACGGAAACCGCCCTGAGAAGAGTGTCCTTGCTGGCCGCCACCAAACTGTTGACCGCCTTCCATCATGCTCAGGAACTGGTCGAACTGCTGGCGCGAGATGCCTAACTCTTCGGCAATCACATACAGAACCTGCCGCTCATTCGGATGCAATGAGCCATCGGCAAAGGCAGCCTGGATCTGGATTTCCAGAAAAGTGCGGATTAAATCAAACCGTCCGAAACACACTTTACGCAATTCACGCATTTTTTCGCGCAAAGGATAAGTGGATTCTTTGCCGCTGTGAAACGCACGTTGGGCGTCATTACGGTGCTCGCCGTGCAACTGCATTCTGTCCATATAAAGGCTGGCAATCTGAATATCCGCCTCGGTGACACGCCCCTTGGATTTCGTTAAATGCCCCATCACCTCAAAGGTGGTGCGGAAAAACAGTGTTTGTCGTGTCTGTTGATCGGCAAAATAGCCGCGACTCTTCGCCGAGCGCGCCTTGTCGAACATATGCCCAACCAACAGCCCTATTACGATCCCCCAGAATCCCACACCGGACATTAAGCCCAGTACAAGTCCGAGCAGCTTTCCCCAATACTGCATATACTCCTCAATTCACCATGGCGTCGTCGAAAAATTGCTTTATCATAACCGGCATTTATCGTTGTGCCTAACGGCAGCAACGTTTACGGGTTGGATTTAACACTAGCGCAACGATGACGAGTAATATAGTCTCTGACCGTTTGCCGGCATGATGCCTCTGATGACGGAACACCATTTTACGTATGAAAAACAGACGTCTGAAAACACGCTTCCCCACGCTGCTGGCCACCACTGTCTGGACGGCCCTGTACAGCCATGGCGCCTTCGCCGATCTCGCTGCGCAATGTATGCTCGGCGTCCCTACTTATGACAAACCGCTGGTTACCGGCGATCCGAACAAGCTTCCTGTCAGCATTCAGGCAGACAAAGCCACGGGTAACTATCCAGATAACGCGTTGTTCAGCGGAAAAGTTAACGTTGAGCAAGGCAACAGTACCTTAACGGCCGATCAGGTCCAGTTGAATCAGGTCGCGAGTGCAGACCCGGCAACGCCTATTCGTACCGTGACCGCCACTGGCGACGTGAAATATAACGATGCGCAGATCAAGCTTAATGGCCCGAAAGCGTTTTCGAACCTGACGACTAAAGATACCGATGTCGAGAACGGCGACTACCAGATGGTGGGGCGTCAAGGTCGTGGTACTGCGGATAAAATGAAGCAGCGTGATAGCAACCGCTACACCATCCTCGACAACGGGACATTTACGTCTTGTCTGCCCGGTGATAACAGCTGGAGCGTGGTTGGCTCGCAAATCATCGAAGACCGTCAGGAAGAAGTGGCGGAGATTTGGAATGCCCGTTTCCACATTGGGCCGGTACCGGTGTTCTACAGCCCGTATATGCAATTGCCGATTGGCGACCGTCGTCGTTCAGGTTTCTTGATCCCCAACGCCAACTACAGCAGCACCAATGGCTTTGGCATCACCGTTCCCTATTACTGGAACATCGCGCCGAACTATGATGCCACTATCACGCCGAATTATATGAGTAACCGCGGTTTGCAATTGCAGAACGAGTTCCGTTATCTAACAGGCCTTGGTGCCGGTTTGATGGAGTTCGACTATCTCGGTGACGACAAGAAAATTGATGAGGACTACGTTAAGAGCATGGCCCGTACCAGCGATAAAACCAAGCGCTGGTTATACTACTGGGCGCACTCTGGTGTCGTGGATAAAGTGTGGCGTTTCAACATCGACTACACCAAGGTCAGTGACCCGTATTACTTCAATGATTTTGACTCCAAATTCGGCTCGACCACTGACGGCTATGCCGCGCAGAAATTTAGCGTCGGTTATGCCAACCAAAACTGGGATGCCACGTTAGCCAGTAAGCAGTTCCAGATCTTTAACGGTGTGGGTGATGCCAACGCTTACCGCGCCATGCCGCAGTTTGACGTCAATTACTATAAAAATGACCTCGGTCCCTTTGATGCGCATGTTTATGGTCAGGCGGTTAACTTCACTAGCGTAAACCCGGATAACCCAGAAGCAGTGCGACTGCATTTAGAACCAACCCTTAGTTTGCCGTTGAGCAACACCTTGGGAAGCCTAAATAATGAAGTCAAGCTGATGGCGACGCATTATCAGCAAGACATTCCTGAGGCGTTCTTCGAGGCTAACCCGAATTCTAATCTGAAAAGTTCCGTTAACCGCACCCTGCCTGAGTTTAAAAGCGACGGTAAAATGGTGTTCGAACGGACCATGAACTGGAACCAGAGCTACACGCAAACGCTGGAACCGCGTGCCCAGTATCTCTACATTCCGTATCGTGACCAAAGCTCGATTAACACTTATGACTCGACATTATTACAGTCCGATTATACCGGCCTGTTCCGTGATAAGAGTTACAGTGGTCTTGACCGTATCGCCTCCGCTAATCAGGTGGCTAGCGGCTTAACCACCCGCATTTATGATGATGGTCTGGTTGAGCGTTTTAACGCCTCTCTCGGACAGATTTACTACTTCACGCCGCCGCGTACCGGTGATCAGAACAGTGTGTTGGATAAGAATAACGACACTGGCAGCCTAGTGTGGGCCGGCGATTCTTACTACAAAATTAATGACTTCTGGGGTATTCGTGGCGGTGCGCAGTATGACACCCGTCTGGACTCTCTGGCACTCGCTGATAGCGTGCTGGAATACCGCGCAGACGCCGACAAAATGGTTCAGTTGAGCTACCGTTATGCCAGCCCAGAGTATATTCAGGCCACGCTCCCTAACTTGAGTAACCCAATTTATCAAAAAGGGATTTCACAAGTCGGTGGGATTGCAAGCTGGCCGATTGCCGATCGTTGGGCGATCGTTGGTGCCTATTACTACGACACCAAAGCGCAACAACCGGCTGATCAATTGCTCGGCCTGCAATACAATACTTGCTGCTGGGCGGTTGGTTTCGGTTATGAACGCAAAATCACTAACTTCGATACCACGACTTCTGAAAGTAAGTATGACAACAAGATTTCATTCAACATTGAACTTCGTGGCCTGAGCGGTAATCATACCCTTGGGACCAAAGAAATGTTGGGCAGCGGTATATTGCCTTATCAACGTGCTTTCTAAGTCCGACGACACGTTGAACTCAGTGAACTTGCTTCCGCAATTGCGGAATAAACAAATGGAAAAAGTATGAAGAACTGGAGAACGCTTCTCCTCGGCGTAACGCTTTGTGCCAGCACCGCGTTTGCAGCCCCTCAAGAGGTTGATAAAGTAGCCGCTGTGGTTGATAACGGTGTGGTCTTAGAAAGCGACGTTACCAACCTGATGCAATCGGTGAAGCAGCAGGCGAAAGAGGCGAATCAGCAATTACCTGATGATGCAACATTGCGTCACCAGATCCTTGATCGTCTGATCATGGATAACATCCAGTTGCAGATGGCCAATAAAATGGGCATCAAATTAACTGACGACGATGTCGACAAAGCCATTGCTGGCATTGCGGCACAAAACAAACTGACCGTTGATCAGCTGCGTAGCCGTCTGGCTTACGATGGCCTGAACTACAGCACTTACCGCGCTCAGATCCGTAAAGAGATGATGATCAGTGAAGTGCGTAACAGTGAAGTCCGTCGTCGTGTCACCGTGTTGCCGCAAGAAGTGGATACGCTGGCAAAACAGATTGGCGCACAAAACGGCGGGGATGCTGAGTTCAATCTGAGCCACATTCTGTTGCCTTTGCCTGAAAACCCAACGCAAGATCAAGTTGATACTGCTGAAGCGCTGGCGAAGAAATTGGTCGGCGAGCTGAACAACGGCGCTGACTTCGGCAAATTAGCCATCACCTACTCTGCTGACTCACAGGCGCTGAAAGGCGGCAACATGGGTTGGGGTAAATTGCAGGAGTTGCCAACGCTGTTTGCTCAAGCACTGAGCACCGCGCAGAAAGGTCAGATTATCGGCCCAATCCGCTCGGGCGTGGGTTTCCACATTCTGAAAGTCAATGACGTTCGGGGTGACAACAAAACGGTTTCTGTGACTGAAGTTCACGCGCGCCACATCCTGTTGAAACCTTCGGTCGTGATGACCGACGATCAGGCACGCAGCAAACTGGAACAAGTGGCTGCGGATATCCGCAGTGGCAAAGCGAAATTTGCTGATGAAGCCAAGCAGCTTTCTCAGGATCCGGGCTCGGCCAATCAGGGTGGAGACTTAGGCTGGTCATCACCGGACATGTACGATCCGGCCTTCCGTGACGCTCTGTTGAAGCTGAAAAAAGGTGAGCTCAGTGCACCGGTTCATTCATCCTTCGGCTGGCACTTAATTCAACTGCTCGATACGCGTCAGGTTGATAAAACCGATGCCGCGCAGAAAGAACGTGCATACCGTATGCTGTTTAACCGTAAATTCTCTGAAGAAGCCCAAACCTGGTTGCAGGAACAACGTGCCAATGCGTACGTGAAAATTCTGGACGGTAATGGACAATAATTCTTCCGTGACAAAATCGTTAGTCATCACCCCCGGCGAGCCCGCCGGGGTTGGGCCGGATCTGGTTCTCGCTCTGGCTCAGCAGGCATGGCCTGTTGAGTTAGTGGTGTGTGCCGATCCGGCTTTGTTGCTTGAACGCGCCCACGTTTTGGGCCTCGATATTCAGCTTAATGAATACCAGCGCGGTGCTCCGGCTAAGCCTCAGGCTGCCGGAACTCTGACGGTTTTGCCGGTTAAGACCGCAGTAGCGGTGACGCCAGGAAAACTAGATGTTGCCAACAGTGCCTATGTCGTCGAAACGCTGACGCGTGCCTGCGACGGTGCGATTGACGGCGAGTTTGCGGCGTTGGTGACGGGGCCAGTACAGAAAAGCATCATCAATGATGCCGGTATTCCGTTTATCGGCCATACGGAATTCTTCGCCGATCGCGCGCACTGTGACCGTGTGGTGATGATGCTGGCAACCGAAGAGTTACGCGTTGCCTTGGCGACCACCCACTTGCCGCTGATGGAGGTTCCGGCAGCAATCACTCGCCAGAGCCTGCATGAAGTGATCACCATTTTGCATCATGACCTGCAGAGCAAGTTCGGCATCGCGGATCCGCAAATTTATGTCTGTGGCCTGAATCCTCATGCCGGGGAAGGCGGGCACATGGGGCATGAAGAAATTGATACTATTATTCCTGCGCTGGAAGCACTACGTCAGCAAGGAATGAGTCTGATAGGCCCGTTGCCTGCCGACACGCTTTTCCAGCCGAAATATCTGCAACACGCCGACGCTGTTTTGTCGATGTACCACGATCAAGGCCTTCCGGTGCTAAAATATCAGGGGTTTGGTCGCGCAGTGAATATCACACTCGGCCTGCCTTTTATCCGCACCTCTGTGGATCACGGTACCGCGCTTGAACTCGCTGCAACCGGCACCGCCGATGCAGGCAGTTTCAAGACAGCCATAAATCTCGCCATTCGTATGGTGACAAATTCTCTCGATCTATAACCACATTGAAAAATAACTACAATGAATAATCGCGTACACCAAGGCCACTTTGCCCGTAAACGTTTTGGGCAAAACTTTTTAACCGATCAGTTCGTTATCGACAGCATTGTATCGGCCATTCACCCTGTAGCGGGTCAGGCCGTGGTCGAAATCGGTCCCGGTTTAGCGGCATTGACGGAACCCGTTGCGTCACGTCTGGACAGCATGACCGTTATCGAGCTTGACCGCGATTTGGCCGCGCGTCTGGAAACCAATCCGAAGATGGCCGGTAAGCTTCGGGTGATCCAATCTGATGCCATGAAAGTCGATTTCGGCGAATTATCGAAAGAGTTGGGCCAGCCATTACGCGTGTTCGGCAACTTGCCGTATAACATTTCCACGCCGCTGATGTTCCATCTTTTCCTCTATACTAATGCCATTAGCGACATGCATTTCATGTTGCAAAAGGAAGTCGTTAACCGTCTGGTAGCGGGTCCAAACAGCAAAGCGTTCGGCCGTTTGAGCGTCATGGCGCAGTATTACTGCAATATTATTCCCGTGCTTGAAGTGCCGCCAGAGTCGTTTACGCCCGCGCCAAAAGTGGATTCTGCCGTGGTGCGTCTGATCCCACACGCGGTTATCCCCTACCCGGTTGATGACATTCGTATTCTCAGCCGTATTACGACCGACGCGTTTAATAAACGCCGTAAAACGGTGCGTAACAGTCTGGGTCACCTGTTCACGGCAGAACAAATGACCGAACTGGGTCTGGACTTGCAGATGCGTGCGGAAAATATTTCGGTTGAGCAGTACTGCAAACTGGCGAACTGGTTATCTACCCGCCCAAAAAGCAGTGAGCCTCAGCCAGAAGAATAACTGACACTGTCCCTCTTCCTTTGCGTTGCAGGATGTAAACCCTGTAACGTGAATGATAAAACGGATAAGGAGTATAGCCATGCTTGATTCACCTCGCGTATGTGTTCAGGTGCAAAGTGCGTACATTGAGTCTCAATCAACCCCTGATGAAGACCGCTATGTCTTTGCTTACACCATCACCATTCGCAATTTAGGGCGTTTCAACGTGCAATTACTCCGTCGCTACTGGTTAATCACCAACAGCAACGCACGACAAATTGAGGTTCAGGGTGAAGGCGTGGTGGGCGAACAGCCCCTTATTTTACCCGGCAATGAGTTTCACTATACCAGCGGTGCGATCCTCGAAACGCCACTGGGCACGATGGAAGGACATTACGAAATGATTGCCGAAAACGGTGAATCCTTCCGCGTGCCTATTCCTGTTTTTCGCCTCGCGATCCCAACACTGATAAATTAAACCCTCATGTCGACATATGTTATTGGTGATGTTCACGGCTGCATCGATGAACTCAAAGCGCTATTGGCGCAAGTAAGCTTTAATCCTCAACATGACAGCTTATGGCTCACGGGTGATCTTGTTGCGCGCGGCCCGAACTCGCTCGAAGTCCTGCGCTATGTCAGTGGCTTAGGAGATGCTGTCCGCATGGTGTTGGGCAATCACGACCTGCACCTGCTGGCGATTTACGCCGGTATCAGCTTCAACAAACCTAAAGATCGGCTCACGCCGTTGCTTGAAGCCGACGATGCCGATGAGTTGATCAACTGGTTGCGCCGCCAGCCCGTATTGCAGGTGGATGAAAGTTTGAAACTGGTGATGGCCCATGCAGGGATCACGCCGCAGTGGGACTTAGAAACCGCCCAAATGTGCGCACGTGAAGTGGAAGCGGTACTCAGCAGCGATACCTACCCGCTGTTTCTTGACGCCATGTACGGCGATATGCCCAACAATTGGTCGCCAGAACTCAGCGGTTTAGCCCGTTTGCGCTTTAGCACCAACGCATTTACCCGTATGCGCTACTGCTTCCCGAATGGTCAGTTGGATATGATGTGTAAAGACACGCCGGAAAACGCACCCCGTCCGCTAAAACCTTGGTTTGATATCGAAAGCCCAATACGTCAGGCGGGCTATAGCATCGCTTTCGGTCATTGGGCCTCGCTGGAAGGAAAAGGTGCGCCTGAAGGGGTGTATGCCCTCGATACCGGCTGCTGCTGGGGTGGCGTAATGACCATGGTTCGCTGGGAAGATAAACAGTATTTTACTCAGCGCTCAAACCGACATACCGGCAAAGAGCAACTTGAAGCCCCGACCGCTTCATAACGTCGCCCTGCCGATAAAATGCAAAAAGCACCTGTTCAGGTGCTTTTTTGTTGCCTCAAGGGCTGGCTTACGCCGTCTTGCGTTCCAGAATCTCGAAGCAGAAGCCATGCGAGTTTTGCGCGTCGGCGTCATGGAATTCGCTGAAAGAGCTTTCCCACTCGTCGGGCTCGTAGTCAGGGAAATGCGTGTCGCCTTCCACTTCGGCGTCAATGTGGGTCAGATACAGACGGTTGGCATGTTTAAGCCATTGGCCATAAACCTGACCACCACCCATCACCATCACTTCCTCAACATCGCCAGCGGCGGCAAGCGCAGCGTCAATCGAGTTGACCCACGTGACGCCATCGTGCGTGCCCGGCTGTGAGCTAATGACGATATTCAAGCGACCCGGCAAAGGACGGCCTATGGACTCAAACGTTTTACGTCCCATGATGACCGGCTTGTTCAGCGTATGACGCTTAAACCAAGCCAGGTCCGCCGGCAAATGCCAAGGCATGGCGTTTTCCATGCCAATAACGCGATCCGTCGCCAGTGCGGCGATCAGGCTGATAATCATTGTGAAGCCCTGTGTGGAAGAGGAGATTAAGGGTGACTCAAAAAAGTGCAGACACTATACGGAAAGCCCTTCGAGCCGTCGATAGCGATATCTGCGCTTCGTGAAGATATAAGAAGGCTCTTAGCTTTGTGCGATTTATCCTCGTAAAAGTTTCAATTTTAGCCGTTATATAGCGTCGAAAAAGTGGATTATCTGCCTTATTGCGTGATATCAAACTGATGAGCTTGGTCGCTTTTTAAACCTGTACCGCACTGCTTACACATAGGGGTATTAACGATACAGCGGGATCGGCCACGATGTTTTATAAGACGAAGACCTGTAAAGATCTCATTCCTCTTTAAGCTCCCGGCAAAAAATGGGAAGAGTAGTTATGGCGGCCGAGATTGGCGTATGATGCCGCCTTATTACGTTCTGCACATTGACGACGGTTACCTTCATGCTTGAAACCTCCCTGTTTGTTGCCAGTATTTCCTTACTCGGTATGCTTTCGCCTGGCCCCGACTTCTTTCTGGTGATCAAAAATGCCGCGCGTTATCCGAAAGCCGCCGCGTTAACTACGTCGCTCGGCGTAATTTGCGGGGTGATCACGCACATGTCGTATTGCGTAGCAGGTCTGGCGGTGGTGATCACCACCACGCCGTGGCTGTTCGACTTACTGAAATATGTCGGTGCGGCGTATCTGATTTGGGTCGGCATTCAGGCCCTGTTCTCTCGCAGCAACAGCAAGATGAACCTCGAAGGGCTAGAGCAAAAACAGATCCCATTGCGCAAAGCATTTATGCAAGGTTACCTGTGTAACTTATTGAACCCGAAAGCGACCTTGTTCTTCCTGGCAATGTTTACACAGGTTTTACAAGTGAACTCCAGCTTGGGTGAAAAACTGTGGTATGCCTCGATCATCATTGGCCTGTCAGTCATCTGGTGGCCGCTGCTCTCCTTGCTGATTCAAAGCGCACCGGTTCGCCGCGGCCTGGCGAAAGCGCAGAAAATTGTCGACAAGCTATTAGGCGGTGTACTAATTGGCTTAGGTATTAAAGTGGCGCTGAGCTAGTCCCAAACGCGGCAATAAAAGGGGCGGTGCTTACGCATCCGCCCAGTAAAAGTGAATTCAGCGCCTTTCTCGCCTTATCCTTTTGCTTCGATCACCTCACTCTCAGGCGCTTTACCGTCAATGCTGCCGCGCCAGCCTTGCTGTTGGCCCGAGGCGAGACGTTGCTGATCCTGTTCAATCGCATCCGTCAGCATATCTTTGGCGCGCTGCATACTGGCGATACGGAACTCGGTGTCGCCGTAATTATCCAGCGTCGCTTCCAACATTTTCAGGTTATAGCGACGGAACAGATCCGCTTTTTCACGCGCTTCATAAGCGTCCAGCCCCAGAAACTCCAGTGTTTCACGCCCCACGCGTAATGAACCTTCGAACAGTTCACGCTCTGGCGCTTCAACCCCAAGTTGACGTAACTGATACCAGTGATCGACATCACGTGCGCGCGCGATGATCTTCAGATGCGGGAAATGCTCTCTCGCCAGCGCCGTGAGCTGTAAATTCGCTTCCACATCATCAATGGCGTTGATCAACACCTTGGCATGGCCCGCACCGGCAGATTCGAGCAGGTCAACCCGCGTCGCATCACCATAAAACACTTTGGTACCGAATTTGCGCAGCGTTTCGATATGGTCAGGATCATGGTCCAACACCACGGTATGGATATTATTTGCCAGCAGTAAACGACCCGCAATCTGACCGAATCGACCGAAACCAGCAATAATCACCGTGGCATTTTCATCATCAATCGTATCGTCAGGACGCGTTTCCTGAGGCGTGTTACGTTCAAGACGCGCCGCCAACACTAACAACAGCGGCGTCACCGCCATGGACAACGCCACGGCCAGCGTCAGGGATTTTGCCCACTCTACCGGCAACACACCTGCCATTTGCGCTGCGCTGAAAATCACGAAAGCGAACTCACTGCCCTGCCCAATTAAAATGGCGAATAAGCCACGCTGGCGCTTCGGCACGCCCAGCAGCGGTGCCACCAGCCACAGCAGTGCCGCTTTCAACAGCATAAAACCCAGCAGCAAGGTGGCGATCAACAGCGGTTGATGCATCAGGGTGCCAAAGTCGATAGACATCCCAACGCCGATAAAGAACAACCCCAGCAGCAAACCTTTGAACGGCTGAATATCGCTTTCCAGTGCGTGGCGATATTCCGAACTCGCCAACATGACGCCCGCCAGAAATGCCCCCATCGCCATCGAAAGCCCGGCCATTTCCAGTAAGATACCGAAGCCGAAGACCAGAAACAGAGCCACGGCGCTGAAGACTTCGCGCATGCCCGAACGCGCCACAAAGTGCAGCAAAGGCCGTGTAACATAGCGCCCGAGCAAAATCACCGCGGCTAACGCGCCCACCACTTTGGCGGCGGACAGGCCAAAAGATTCAAGCGTGGTGGCTTCGCCGGTGCTTGCCAATAGCGGGATCATCGCCACCAGCGGGATCGCTGCGATATCCTGAAACAGCAACGCCGCAAAGGCGCTACGCCCGATTGGCGAAGTCGTCAGGCTGCGCTCGCTCATGGCCTGCATCGCGATAGCCGTCGAGGAAAGTGCCAGCGTCAAACCAATCAGCAACGCCACTTTCCAGTCGAGTCCCAGCAGATAGCAGAACAGGCTCAATACCAGACCGCAACCGCCCATTTGGATGCTGCCGCCGCCAAACACCGAGGCGCGTAGCGTCCATAACCGCTTGGGGTCCAGCTCAAGGCCGATAATAAACAGCATCAGCACTACGCCAATTTCCGCGAAGGTGAGGATAGATTCTGCGTCTGAAACCAGTTTCAGTCCCCAGGGGCCGATAATGCAACCCGCGATCAAATAACCCAGCACCGATCCCAACCCCAACCTGACAGCAATCGGCACGAACAAGGCGGCAGAACCGAGATAGACCAACCCTTCGATCATCAGATTGTGGTTATCCATGGATTTCCCCCAGCGGCGCCGTTTTTTTCAAGCTCAGACACACTGACAACCGGCGACGATACTCTTCGCCAGCGGCCTTAAGCGCCACTTCGTCGCAAATAAAGGTGTTATGGACTGCGAAAAATGGCTGCCAGTGCATGCCGCAATAAACCGCCGTCGCCTGTAGCGGCTGCGCCAACACCTCGAAATCGGGGTGGTCACCCAATTCAAAATGGTGTTCATCGCCACCGGTGGTCACCGCCCACAAACAATGCTTGCCGTTTAGCGCGTTGCCTTGGTGTCCGTACGCCCAGCCGTGCTCGAGCACTTTGTCTATCCACAATTTCAGCAGCGGTGGCAGGCTGTACCACTGCAACGGATGCTGAAATACCACCATATCGGCGCGTTCTACCGCCGC
>Ga0105858_1000321_pt1 | contig 22826 bp, 21 predicted proteins | sample OrgsoiDNA_201062_FD_89683 | JGI IMG/M metagenome (GOLD analysis project Ga0105858, IMG submission 89683) | Permafrost soil microbial communities from the Arctic, to analyse light accelerated degradation of dissolved organic matter (DOM) -... | ecosystem: Environmental > Terrestrial > Soil >...
CAGAAAGCGCTGGCGAAAGAGAGCGAAGAGCGCCAACGACAGATCAAAGATCAGGCGTTTGATCTGATTTAAGATCTGTACGACAACGAAATTCGTTATACCGAAGAGTTGTACGATGACGTGGGCTGGAGCGAGGACGTGAAGAAGTTCCTGCATTACAACGCCAACAAAGCGCTGATGAATCTGGGTTATGAAGCCCTGTTCCCCGCCAGCATGGCCGACGTCAATCCGGCCATCTTGTCAGCATTGTCGCCCAACGCCGATGAAAACCACGACTTCTTCTCGGGTTCTGGCTCGTCTTACGTGATTGGGACGGCGGTCAATACCGAAGATGAGGACTGGGATTTTTAAAGGCTTTCTCCGCTAATCCTCCTCTGTTCAGGGGAGGATTCGAGCGTCATCAACTCACCCATTCCAGACGTCGCGCCGTTTCATAATGATCAACCCAATAGGGGCTATCGAGCGATGAGATCGTTACGCCTTGTGATTTTGAAGCGTGAATAAATTGATGGTCACCGATATAAACCCCAACGTGGCGTGTGTCTGGCTGGGTTTTAAAAAACACTAAATCCCCCACTTCCAGACGATCTTTATTCACTTTATAGCCATTTTTTATCTGCTCAACGGTGGTACGCGGTAACCGTTTATGCAGGGAATCATTGAATATCTGCTGCATCAGCGATGAGCAATCCACACCGTGGTGCGTGGTGCCCCCTAACTGGTATTGCGTCCCTTCCCATTGGGAATATTGGGTTAATAGCGCGTTTTTTACCGTTTCCGCTTGATCACGATGGCCCCGTTCGCCCCGCGGTATGACTGGGATAAAAATATCCGTTTGGGTATAACTGGGCAGATCCAACGAGGAAAATCCTTTGGGCAGGTCAAAAGCTAAAGAAGGCAGAGACAGGAGACATAATGCTGAAAATAGTATTGTGCAGGTGAGTTTTTTGGAACGAAACATGAGCCATTTCTTCTCATCAAATGAATTTCAATCCTTACTGTGGCACCAAGAAAATGGGTGGACTCCTCTTTGAGTGGGCAAATAATAACCACCCAAAGAAGATTAATCCGTTTAAATTACGTCCAAAAAAGGACAGGCAGACTCTTTATCTCAGCAAATCCATCGTTTCAGCCAAACCCCTCGCGGCCCGTTGGTGTTCAGATCAGGAAAAGAACTTCGCCAACACCAGCAACCCCACCGCCACGTTAATTGCCCCGCCGATACGGGTGGCGATTTGCGCGAACGGCATCAGCTCCATACGATTGCCGGAGGTGAGGATCGCCACGTCACCCGTGCCGCCCTGCCCGCTCTGGCAGCAAGAAACGATCGCCACATCAATCGGGTGCATCCCAATCTTCTTACCGACAAAGTAACCGGTAGCCACCAGCGCGCACACCGTAGTGACAATCACGCACAGGTTTTGCAGCGTGAACGCGTTCACCAGCTACTGCCACGGCGTGATGGCGACACCCACCGCGAACAACACCAGATAGGTCACCGCGCTGCGGAAGAATTTATACACCGTCATCGACCCTTGCTGAATAGTTGGCGACACGCCGTTAAGCAGTTTCACCGCCACCGCGGCAAACAGCATGCCGACCGGTGCGGGCAGGCCAATCAGGCGCTGACCCAACATACCCACCATGTACAACAGCACCGCCAGCAGTGCGCCAATGGCTAAGGCGTTCACGTCAGGTTTGCCTTTAAATTCTTCCAGACCATGACCGATCAGCCCGTTTTTCGCCGGCATCAACTGGCCTTCACCGGTGAGGTGAGGATAGCGTTTACCGATTTGGTTCAGCACGCCCGCCAGCACGATGGCCGTCAAACCGCCTAGCATCACAATCGGTAAAATACGCCCCAGCGCCACGCCTTGCTCCATGTGCAAAATCGTGGCATAGCCCATCGACAGCGGGATCGCGCCTTCACCTACGCCGCCCGCCATAATCGGCAGGATCAGGAAGAAGAAGGTCTGGAACGGTGGCAAACCGAGCGCCATACCCATTGCCAACCCGGCCACCATACCGACGATTTCGCCGCACAGCATGGGCACGAAAATCCGCAAGAAGCCTTGGATCAGCACCTGACGGTTCATGCTCATGATGCTGCCGACAATAATGCAGCAGATATAAAGGTACAGAATATTGGTCGATTTATAGAATTTTACGGTGGCGTCCACCACCACGTCAGGCAGTAAACCGTAATGCACCAGTGCGGAAGGAATAAAGGTGGCGCAGATCGCCGCCGCACCGAGTTTTCCCACCAGCGGCAGGCGCTTGCCCAATTCACCACAGGCAAAACCGAAGAAGGCCAATGTCGCTACCATCACGACGATGTCGCTCGGCATTTTCCCATTCAGGCAGTCGAGCAAAATCAGCACGCCCGCCAGCAGGAAGAACGGCAGCGGAATGATCCCTATCTTGTAGTTATCCAAAATATGCCACCAACGTTCCTTGGCAGAGAGCGCAGGGGTTTCTTTCTTTTTCACAACTACGTAGGAATCATCGGTGGTGCTCATGGCTTTTACCCTCTTTTCCCCTTCCCCCTTCACGCTTTAGCGGCGTTAGCTGTCACGTGTTGGGGCAAGGGTAAATCATTGATTAAGGGAGAGCATAAAAATAACCCCCCCTTTGAGTTGTGAGGGTGTTCAAATTAAAACCGCTGATTTAAAGGTTGTAATGGTTTTAATGGCGTTAATGTTACTTAGCCTGCAAAGCTTATCAATTTTGTAGTAAAAACCCCAAATAGCCATTTTATTCGTAAGCTTATTCTCCGGCATTATGTGCGGCGGGGGTGTATTTGTTCACAACACAGTGAAGAGGGGAATTACAGCCGCTGAAGTGCCATGCTAGGCTTATTCTTTTCTTCGCTGCGTGGCTGCCAGAATGCGTTTACGGTTCACCTTCCAAATAAAGTTGTTTCTCAGTCTGGTGGCATTTTCATGCGTACTGCTGGCGGTATTGGGGCTGCTTTTATTTCGCACGGTGGATGAACAACTGCATAAGGATCTAGGCAGTAGAGCCAAAGTCCAAGCTTCGCAAATCGCGCTAATGCCCACTCTGGCAGCGTTGGTGGAAGCCGAAGACAGCGCTGGCGTGGCAAAACTGATAGCACCGCTGCGCGAAAAAAGTGACGCCAGTTATATCGTGATTGGCGACGTGAATGCCGATCATCTTTACCATTCGCAACTGCCCGACCGAATTGGTAAGCCGTTGGTCGGCGGTGATAACGCCGAAGTCTTGCAGGGAAAAACCATTATTTCGGTGCGTCAGGGGGGGATCGGAATATCTTTACGCAGCAAAGCGCCGATCGTTGATGCCCAGAATAAAGTCATTGGTATCGTCTCCGTCGGTTACCTGATTTCTTATATTGATGACGTCACCGTGCGGCTGTTAGCCCAGACGGCACTTTCTGGCTTTCTATTATTAGCCCTGCTGTTTCTTTTCTCCTGGCTATTCAGTAAGAATCTTAAGAAACAGATGTTTTGGCTTGAACCGAAAGAGATCGCGCTATTAGTACGTCAGCAAAAAGCGCTGCTGGAAGCGATCTACGAAGGGGTGATCGCCATTGATAACCAACAGCGGATCCTGTCGATCAACCACGCAGCCCGTGAATTGTTAGATATCCACCAGCCGGAAGATGTGCTCATCGGTCAGCATGTTCACGACATCATTCATACCGGTGCGGAGTTCTTTGCCGGTGACCATGACACGCCCAACAGTCACGATGCGGTGACCCGCTTTAATCAGCGGCAAGTGATTGTGAACCGGGTACGCATTGAAGTCGGCCCGGCGTCCGAAACCGGCTGGGTGGTGAGTTTTCGCGACAAAAATGACATCAACACCCTAAGTAGCCAGCTCAGTCAGGTGAAACGCTACGCTGACAACCTGCGTATCATGCGTCACGAGCAGTTGAACTGGACGGCAACGCTAGCGGGTCTGCTGCAAATGAAACGCTATGACGACGCCATGGGCTACATTCAGGCGCAATCGGAAGGCGCGCAGGCAGTGCTCGATTTCGTTTCGGCCCGCTTTACCTCTCCCGCGCTGTGCGGTTTATTGCTGGGGAAATATTCCAGTGCGCGGGAAAAAGGTATCCCGCTGACCTTCGATCCGGCCTGTCAGCTCAGCCGAATTCCTGCGGCACTCAGTGAGACCGAACTGATGTCGATTATCGGTAATTTGATCGACAACGCGGTCGACGCCACGCTGGCGGCACCTGCGCCGCATCAGCCGGTGGAGTTTTATCTCTCTGATCGCAATGATGAACTGTTGATTGAAGTGGCCGACCAGGGCGCAGGTCTGTCGCCGGAGATCCGCCCACGGATCTTCGAGCAAGGCGCGACCACCAAACCGCTGTCGACGCTTGACGACACCGGGGGCGAGCACGGCATCGGGCTGTACGTCGTCGCCAGCTACGTTCGTCAGGCCCAAGGCGTGATTGAAATTTCGGACAACACGCCGCGTGGCACCGTGTTCTCCCTGTTTATCCCTAACTCCCCCTCGCCAACAATAATTAGTCAGGAAAGGTGATGAATAACAGCAATATAAACCATGGTAACCCGCTGGATGTGGTGATCGTCGAAGACGAGCCGTATCTGGCAGGCCTGCATCGCGATTTTATTGAGCAAAACTTTAACCTGCGGGTCGTCAGCATCGCCGCGACGCTGGCACAGGCAAAAACCCAATTGCAGCTCTACCGGCCACGGCTGGTGCTGTTGGATAACTATTTGCCCGACGGCCAAGGGATTGAGCTTATCGACGGTGCCTTGCTAAAAAGCCTCGATTGTTCGGTGATCTTTATTACTGCCGCCAGCGACATGCACACCTGCAGTCAGGCAATGCGCGGTGGCGCATTTGACTACATTATTAAACCGGTCTCTTTCCAGCGGTTACGCAATTCGCTGGAGCGCTTTTTGCAGTTTGTCCACCAGCTACGTCATGTCAAAGTCCTCGACCAACAGGCGCTGGACCGGTTGTATAACTTACCGGCCACCGACGTGCCGGTCGCGCCCGCCACCAAAGGGATTGAGCCGAATACGCTGGAACTGGTGCGTCAGGTTTTCATTGCTGAGCCAGACCGCAATTGGTCGGTTGATCAGGTGGTGGAGCAGGTCGGGATCAGCAAAACGACGGGGCGCCGCTATCTGGAATATTGCGTGGAAATCGGCTTTATTGCGGTGGAAATGCAGTATGGAAATATCGGCCATCCGCGACGCCTGTATCGGCTGATATTTCGCGATGAAACGGCCTCCTCTCAAGACTGAATAATTCGGCTTAAGGGCCGATTTATTCCCCCCTCTTCGCCCTCGCTTCCTGACGCCTATCTGGCGATTATTCGCCAAAAACACTCACATTATTCCTATCAAACCCATTTTTTCTCACGGTGATTTTCAACGCCTTTCATGCGGCTCGCTAAAAGGCTATTTAGCTAAAAAAATCGATATCGCTTGAAATATCAAAATTTTGCGCTAACAGAATATTATCCTGCCTATAAACCACAAAACAAGTGCAGTTATAAAATCAATTAAAATCAGTTGATTACAATCAAATAAATAATAATGACAACGCAATAAAATAGCGATTTAACTCGCTTGGCAAACGTGAATAATTGGCAGAAATAGAGGTCAAAATCACCTTACAAATAACGAAAAACCACAACATTTTTTCAGCCAGAAATAGGCCAAATGAAGGACGCCTAAGCCGCTTATTTCCGAAAATTGAGACTTGTCTCAGACGCTCTCTGTGTTAGGGTGTAAACCGTTCGATATATACCCCCTAATAATTTGTAGTAGGTAGATCTATAGAGTTTAAACATAAATTAGACCCACTTATAGCCCGTGGCTATTTTTCCAAGGAATGCATATTGCATGGCAATTAAAATCGAAGTAAAGAACCTGTATAAGGTATTTGGCGAGCATCCTGAGCGCGCCTTTAAAATGATCGACTCCGGCAAGACTAAAGAAGAAATTTTCCAGAAAACTGGGCTGTCACTTGGTGTGAAAGACGCCAGTCTGGCCATTGAAGAAGGCGAGATCTTCGTCATCATGGGATTATCCGGTTCAGGGAAATCCACCATGGTACGCCTTCTCAATCGTCTGATAGAACCGACCCGCGGCGAAGTGCTGATTGATGGCGAAGACATCGCCAAGATCTCCGAGTCCAAACTGCGTCAAGTTCGCCGCAGCAAAATCAGCATGGTGTTCCAATCCTTCGCCTTGATGCCGCACCTGACCGTTCTCAACAATACGGCGTTCGGCATGGAGCTGGCGGGCGTTCCTGCTCAGGAACGTAATGAAAAAGCCCTTGATGCGCTGCGTCAGGTCGGTCTGGAAAATTACGCCAACTCTTACCCCGATGAACTGTCCGGCGGGATGCGTCAGCGTGTCGGCCTGGCCCGCGCCATGGCCAACAACCCTGACATTCTGTTGATGGATGAAGCCTTCTCGGCGCTTGACCCGTTAATCCGTACCGAAATGCAAGATGAGCTGGTGAAACTGCAAGCGCAGCATCAGCGCACCATCGTGTTTATTTCCCATGACCTCGACGAAGCCATGCGCATCGGTGACCGCATCGCCATTATGCAGGGCGGCGAAGTGGTGCAGGTCGGTACGCCGGAAGAGATCCTCAACAATCCGGCCAATGACTATGTGCGCACCTTCTTCCGTGGCGTGGACATCAGTCAGGTATTCAGTGCCAAAGATATCGCCCGCCGTCGCGGGACATTAATTCGTAAAACCCCCGGTTTCGGCCCGCGAGCGGCACTCAAGCTGCTTGAAGACGCCGACCGCGAATATGGTTATGTGCTCGAACGTGGTGAGCGGTTTATCGGCGTAGTGTCGATTGACTCGCTGAAGACCGCGCTTAAAGCCAATCTCTCGCTGGAATCAGCGCTGCTGGAATTCCCTGCTCCGGTGCAGGCAGATATGCCGCTCAGCGAGTTGATTTCTCACGTTGCCGCCGCGCCTTACGCGGTGCCCGTGGTCAATGAGAGCAATAACTATATCGGGATTATTTCCAAAGCCATGCTACTTCGGGCTCTGGACAAAGAAGGGGGTAACGAATAATGCAGCATTCAATCCATGACACCGTGGTCAATAACACCATCGTCCAACATGCTCAGGCCGCGACGCAGCAACTCGATCCGTCGGTCGATCCCTGGAGTGCCGATAACGCAGGCGGCGCAGCACAGGCCGCCACCGCACAACCCGCAGCCGATGCGGGCAGCAGTGACCCATGGGGCGGCGCGTCCGGTGGAACCGATGCCGCGACCACCAGCGCACCCGATGCCACCCATCACGCCGCGGCGCAAGCCAATGACTGGCTGAGCGTGGCGCCTGCGCAACATGATCAATTCAATATCCTGGATCCGTTCCACACCACGCTTATTCCGCTCGACCGCTGGGTAACCGAAGGGATTGACTGGCTGGTGACAAACTTCCGCCCGGTGTTTCAGGGGATCCGTGTTCCGGTCGACTTCGTCCTGAGCGGTTTTCAGCACGGTTTAGAGTCGCTCCCTGCGCCGATTGCCATGCTGATTTTTGCGCTGATCGCCTGGCAGATGGCGGGCTGGGGCATGGGTGCCGCAACGCTGGTGTCGCTGGTGATTATTGGCGCGATTGGCGCATGGTCACAGGCGATGGTCACGCTGGCGCTGGTACTGACGTCGCTGTTCTTCTGCGTCCTGATAGGACTTCCGCTCGGCATATGGCTGGCACGCAGTCAGCGTGCGGCGAAGATCATTCGACCGCTGCTCGATGCCATGCAAACCACCCCGGCGTTCGTCTATCTGGTGCCAATCGTCATGCTGTTTGGGATCGGTAATGTGCCGGGCGTGGTGGTCACCATCATCTTTGCCCTGCCGCCTATCGTGCGTTTGACCATTCTCGGCATTAATCAGGTACCGGAAGATTTGATTGAAGCCTCACAGTCCTTCGGGGCCAGCCCGAGCCAGCTGCTGTTCAAAGTGCAGTTGCCGCTGGCGATGCCAACCATCATGGCCGGTATCAACCAGACGTTAATGCTGGCGCTGTCGATGGTGGTGATTGCCTCGATGATCGCCGTCGGCGGTTTGGGTCAGATGGTACTGCGCGGCATTGGTCGTCTGGACATGGGGCTGGCGTCCGTCGGCGGTGCCGGTATCGTTATCCTCGCCATCATACTCGACCGTTTAACCCAGTCGATGGGTCAGGACAGCCGCAGTAAAGGCGGTCACCGCTGGTTCACCCGTGGACCTGTCGGCTTGCTGACCAAACCGTTCGCCAAGAAAGCGTGATAGACAAAGATCTTCCCTCAGAAAAATAGAGCTAAAAAGGAAATATCGATGCATAAATCAAATCTCTGGGCGGTTGCCGCCCTGACGACACTGGCTTCAGCGACAACTTTCGCTGCGGATCTTCCGGGCAAATGCGTTACCGTCACGCCCATTCAAAGCACCATTAGCGAAGAGACGTTCCAGACGCAGTTGGTGAGCAAAGCGCTGGAAAAACTGGGCTATAACGTTCAGCCGATCCGTGAAGTGGATTACAACGTGGGCTACACCACCCTTGCCGCCGGTGACGCCACCTTCACCGCGGTAAACTGGTCACCGCTGCATGATGAAATGTACAAAGCAGCCGGTGGCGATAAGGTGTTTTACCGCGAAGGGACCTATGTGACCGGCGCGGCTCAGGGCTACTTAATCGATAAGAAAACCGCTGAGAAATACCACATCACCAATATCGAGCAGTTGAAAGATCCGAAGATCGCCAAACTGTTTGATACCAACGGCGATGGCAAAGCGGATCTGACCGGGTGTACGCCGGGCTGGGGTTGTGAAGCTGCGTTGAATGAACAGTTGAAAGCCTACGATCTTGAGAAAACCGTCAATCATAATCAGGGCAATTATTCCGCCATGATCGCCGACACCATTACGCGTTACAAAGAAGGGAAACCTATCTTCTATTACACGTGGACACCGTACTGGGTAAGTGACGTGTTGGTGCCGGGTAAAGACGTACTGTGGATGCAGGTGCCGTTCTCCGTCGTCCCTGGCGAGAAAGATGCGGATACCGCGCTGCCAAACGGTAAAAACTACGGTTTCAAAGTCAGCACGATGCATATCGTTGCCAACAAGAAATGGGCCGAAGCGAATCCAGCAGCCGCGAAGCTGTTCGCTATCATGAAGTTACCGCTGAAAGACATTAATGCGCAGAACTCAGCCATGCATGCCGGTCAAAGCTCTGAGGCCGATATCGCCAATCAGACCGATGGCTGGATTAAAGCCCATCAGGAAACCTTTGATGGTTGGGTGAAAGAGGCGGCTGCGGCGGCCAAGTCATAAAAATAGAACGTTGATCACCTCCTAATATCGTGATTAGGAGACAACACAAGGCGCTGAACTTCACTTCAGCGCCTTTTTTATGGCGGCTTTTTACCGATAAAATGTCGTTCCTGTGCGGCCATCAAGGGTTTAGGCTCATCGCGCTATCATGAAATCGAATAGTGGCGATGAAAATTATCCATTGGTTTACTATTTCAGGCTAAGCGATACTCGCCGCAGTCCCATGAAGCACGACGCTGCACCACGGGTAAACCCTGCATCTCCTCCTAATAATGAAAATATGATGACGCATTCAACGAAAAATTCTCCACTCACTCCTGGGCTTATCATGCTGATGGCGATTGCCACCGGTCTGGCCGTTGCCAGTAACTATTACCCTCAGCCTTTGCTGGAGACCATTGCACGCGCCTTTGACCTGTCGGTGAATCAGGCCGGGTTTATCGTGACCGTCGCGCAACTCGGTTATGCCTGCGGACTGATGTTTATCGTGCCGCTGGGCGATATGTTTGAACGCCGCGGTTTGATTGTGGTGATGACCGTGCTTTCTGCCGCCGGTTTGTTGATCACCGCGATGGCGCCGACGCTGACCATCATGCTGATAGGCACCGCGCTGACCGGCTTATTCTCAGTGGTGGCACAGATTCTGGTGCCCCTCGCTGCAACACTTGCCGAGCCAGAACGACGCGGCAAAGTGGTGGGGCTGATTATGTCCGGCCTGCTGCTGGGTATTTTGCTGGCGCGAACCGTGGCCGGTGCACTGGCAACACTCGGCGGCTGGCGCACGGTGTATTGGGTTGCCAGCGCCTTAATGCTGATTATGGCGCTGGTGCTGTGGCGCCGATTGCCGAAGCATAAACAGCATACTGACCTGAACTATGGTCAGTTGTTGAAATCGATTTTTAGCCTGTTTTTCCATACGCCGGTGCTGCGTACCCGTGCCTTGATTGGTCTGTGCTCTTTCGCCAACTTCAGCATTTTATGGACCTCAATGGCGTTCTTGCTGGCGGGTCCGGCATACCACTATTCCGAAGGTGTGATCGGGTTATTCGGCTTAGTCGGCGCGGCGGGGGCATTGGCTGCAACCCGTGCCGGGCAGTTAGCGGACAAAGGCAAAGCGCATTTGACCACCACGGTGGGGCTGATTCTGCTGCTGTTATCCTGGGCGGCTATCGCCTACGGTCAGTACTCGGTGATCTCGCTGATTGTCGGCATTATCCTGTTGGATCTCGCCGCACAGGGCGTACACATTACCAACCAAAGCGTGATTTATAAGTCGATGCCGGAAGCCCGTAATCGACTGACCGCCGGTTACATGACCACCTATTTTATCGGCGGTGCGATAGGCTCCCTGGTGTCGGCATCGGCATTTGAATGGGCGGGCTGGTATGGCGTTTCTGCCGCCGGCGTGGTGATGAGTTCGCTGAATCTGCTGGTTTGGTGGTCAGGGCACAAACACACCATGGCGTGATAGGCCGCGTTAAAAAAACTGACACCCAACGGAAATCATCACGCCCGCTGATTAGCTTGCGAATAATCAGTGTGGAAATTTATTTGCCGCCAAGGGTGTTATCACTACAAACAGTCTGGTAATGTTTGCAACATAAACTATTCACTGACGATATTATTCGTTTACGTTGCCAGACTTTTTATGCAAACCCACAGCCCCTCTCAACGGCCCGCTTCCTCGCGCGAATCCACCTTTACGCAGGGTCTGACAGACAGTGTTCCTATCGTCATTGGTTATCTGCCTATCGCGTTTGCCTTTGGCCTCAGTGCGGTAAAACTCGGCTTTACCCCACTCGAAAGCCTGCTGTTTTCGATGATCATCTATGCCGGGGCTAGCCAGTTTGTGATCACCGCCCTGCTCAGTTCTGGGATGTCTTTGTGGATTGCTGCACTCACCGTGATGGCGATGGACGTACGCCATGTGCTGTATGGCCCGTCACTGCGTAACCGACTGGTCGGTCGGATGAACGGCAAGAAAACGGCACTCTGGGCATTCGGACTGACCGATGAAGTGTTCGCCGCTGCGACGGCAAAGCTGGTACGGGACAACCTTAGCTGGAGCGAAAACTGGATGTGTGGCATCGCCCTTGCCTCCTGGCTGGCGTGGGTTTTAGGCACCGCAGCGGGTACCCTGCTCGGCGATGGTCCGTTAAATGATTATCCCGCGGTTGAGGCTTCGCTCACTTTTATGCTTCCTGCGCTGTTTTTGAGTTTTCTGCTGGCCGCCTTTAAGCGTCAGCAAAGTCTGGTGTTTGTCGCCTCGCTGGCGGGTGCGCTCGGCGGTTTGCTTATCTGGTCAATTCCCGTGTCAATCTTGTGCGGTTTAGCCGCAGGTTGCGCCGCGGCGCTGATACAGCGCCCCGTGACTCAACTGGAGGCCATCAATGAAAACTGAGGTCATTCTGGTTTGCGCGGTCGTCGGCACCGCGAATTACCTGTTCCGCTATTTGCCGCTGCGGCTGGGTGCAAAGCGCAATCCTGGTGCGATGAAAACCGGTGCGCTGTCGCGCGTCCTCGACAGCATTGGTATTGCGTCTATTTGTGCTCTGCTGGTGGTGTCCAGCGCCCCTGAAATCATGCACAACCATCAAAAGCTATTGCCCACGCTGGCAGGCTTTGTCGTTCTGAGTTTGGTTTTCTTTCGCAGTAAAAGCATTGTGTTATCCACACTGATTGGCGCTGTCGCCTATGGGCTGGTCTTTAAAGCCATGTTATTTACTGCCTGAAAAAACACGCAGGGCCTGATAAATCAGGCCCTGCGAAATCGATTTTCTTTCGAATAATTCACCGGAGTTATGAATCACACTTATTGCTAAAGTTTTGGTGATTCCTGACATTGATATTACTAATTACGATCGTTACTATGTCAACCGTAACTAATGAGGCTTCTCATATGGACAGCTCGTTCGCGCCAATTGAAGACATGTTAAATATCCGCGCCAAAAAACAGAAAGATTTCCCTTATCAGGAAATATTGCTGACTCGGCTCTCGATGCACATGCAAAGTAAATTGTTAGAAAACCGCAATAAGATGCTGAAAGCTCAGGGGATCAACGAAACGTTATTTATGGCGTTGTTGACACTGGATGCGCAGGAAAGCCACAGCATTCAACCTTCAGAGTTGAGTTCTGCGCTAGGGTCTTCGCGTACTAACGCCACCCGAATTGCGGATGAACTGGAAAAGCGCGGCTGGATACAACGTCGCGAGAGCGATAATGACCGTCGATGCCTGCATTTGCATTTGACCAAAGACGGTGAAGACTTCATTCAGAAGGTGTTACCGCCACAACATAAGTGCCTGCATTTCCTCTGGTCAACACTTGATGCTGATGAACAAAAGCAGTTAGAGATTCTGACTCGCAAATTGTTAACCCGCCTCGATCAGATGGATGTCACCGCGACACAATTATTCTAATTTCTGTTCAGGTAAACCACACATGTCACTCCAAGCCAGCTGGAGACTTACGCCGCTGTTCGCCGTTTTATTGTTGGCGGGCTGTGCCTTCAGCGATAATCTCACACCGCAATCGACGTTGCTGGATACTCAGCAACTGAAACTGGCTCAGCCGAAGGTCAGTTCAATGTCCATCAGTCCTCAATGGTGGCGCAGTCTTAATGATCCGCAGCTTAATGACCTGATGACCACGACGTTGCAAAACTCGCCGTCGTTGCGTCAGGCGGCGGCACGCGTGCGTGAATCACAAAGCGTGCTTGGAACCGCTCACTCGGCGCAAACCCCGAACATTGATGCGACCGGTTCTATTCGACGTGAGCGTATTTCGCAAAATACCATCCCGCCGTTCCTGACCAGTTATCCGCCATCGGCGATTTATGACAACACCAACTCCTTGGGGCTGAATTTTAGCTATGAGTTTGACTGGTGGGGCAAATTCCAAAATCAGGTCAATGCCGCCAAAGCACAGGTCGATTCGGCCCGCGCCGAGCAGGCTCAGGCCGCGCTGACGCTGACCAGCTCAGTGGCATCTGCCTATTATCGCTTGCAGGCGAATCTGGCGGTGCAGAGCGTGCTGCAACAAGAAGTCGATAACAATCAACATCTGGCTGATTTGCGTAAAGCGCAGTATCAGGCGGGAATTTACGGCATTGATGTGCCGCAACAAATTCAGGCTCAGGCCGACAGCGCCAAACAGCAGTTGATCGAGTCGCAGTCACAGATTGATCAGTTACGCCATCAATTGGCGGCCTTGGCCGGATTGGGCCCGGATGCCATGAATCATCTGCATCAAGTGGCTCTGCCAGCTGCCGACGCGATTTCGCCACAGAGTGAACTGACGCTCGACTTGTTGGGTAAACGTCCCGATATCGCCGCGCAACGTGCGTTGGTTGAATCTTATTTGCAGACCGTAAAGTCCACCAAAAAAGAGTTCTATCCAAGTTTAACCCTCAGCGCCTTTGCCGGATTCAATACCACCGATTACGGCGGTACGCACCCGAATCTGCTGGAAGCAGCAAGCAAGGCGTGGAACATCGCGCCAGCCATTTCGTTGCCGATTTTCCACGGTGGCGAACTGCGTTCGCAATTGGCGGGAGACTCTGCGCGCTACGACCAGTCGGTCGAGACGTATAACCAAACGATTCTGGACGCCGTTCAGCAAACGGCCGATGCCATGACCGTGGCTAAAAGCAGCGCCGCGCAGTTGCAGCAAGCCTCATCGGCGGTGAAATCAATTGAAGATGTGTATCGGGTTGCCGATGCACGTTACAAGGCAGGGGTTATCGGGCGTGATGAATTGCTCACCGGACAATCGGCATTGTTGCAACAGCAGCAATTGCAATTGAACGCCAGCAGCAATTTGTTGCAAGCGAAAATCAGTTTAATCCGTGCGCTCGGCGGTGGCTATCAGGCCCCGGCAGCGGAACAAAACCAATAATAAAATAAAACTCAGCGTGGAGAAAACCATGAGCGAAAATGCGGGCATTCAGTCAACGCCTCCGCAGGAGCCGGTTGTTACCAAACAACCGAATAACAAAAAGAAATCACGCAAAATTGCATTGCTGTTCTTAACAGGTGTTTTCGTCATTATTGCCATCGCCTATCTCATTTATTGGCTGTTGGTATTACGTCATTTCCAGAGTACCGATGATGCGTATGTCGCCGGTAATCAGGTGCAAATTATGGCGCAGGTGTCGGGTAGCGTGACCTCCGTGAATTTCGACAGCACCGATTACGTCAAGAAAGGCGACGTATTGGCGGTGTTGGATCCTACCGACGCGGAACAAGCGTTCGAACGTGCCAAAACGGCACTGGCTAACAGCGTGCGTCAAACGCATCAGGCCATCATCAATGGCCGCCAATATCAGGCCAATGTGGTGCTGCGTCAGACCCAGTTGAAACAGGCTGAGGCCGACTTAAAACGCCGCGTGGTCTTGGGCAACCTTGACGCGATTGGCCGTGAAGAATTGCAACACGCCCACGACGCGGTTGATACGGCCAAAGCGCAAGTCGACGTGGCGGTTCAGCAATACAACGCCAATCAGGCGATGATTCTGGATACGCCAGTCGACAAGCAGCCGCAAGTCCTGCAAGCCGCCGCGCAGGTGCGTGACGCGTGGCTTTCGCTGCAACGGACCAAAGTGGTCAGTCCGATTGACGGTCTGGTGTCGCGCCGTACCGTGCAAGTCGGTCAGCAAATTACCCCAGGCACCGCACTGATGGCCGTCGTTCCAGCTAATCACGTGTGGGTTGATGCCAACTTTAAAGAAACCCAAATCGCCAACATGCGTATTGGTCAGTCAGCTACCGTGGTCAGTGATATGTACGGTGACGACGTGACCTATAAAGGTAAAGTGGTCGGTCTGGATATGGGTACCGGCGGCGCGTTCTCGCTGTTACCGGCGCAAAATGCGACGGGTAACTGGATCAAAGTGGTTCAACGCCTGCCGGTTCGTATTCAGCTTGATGATGAGCAAGTGGCGAAACATCCGCTGCGCATCGGTTTATCTACGCTGGTGACGGTCGATACGCAGGATCTGGACGGGTTGGTGCTGGCTGATAAAGTGCGCACCGAGCCGCTGTACCAGACGACGGCGCTGACGCTGGATCTGGCACCGGTTAATGCCATTATCGCAGACGTGATCAACGCCAATGCGGGCTAATTCCTTCGGAGGCCAACGTGGATAAAAAACCACTGGTAGGCGCGCCGTTAGCCTGGATGACGGTGGCGCTGTCGATGGCGACCTTCATGCAGGTGTTGGACTCGACCATCGCCAACGTGGCGATCCCGACCATCGCGGGTAACCTCGGTGCCTCGAACTCTCAGGGCACCTGGGTGATCACCTCGTTCGGGGTGGCCAACGCCATCTCGATCCCGATCACCGGTTGGCTGGCAAAACGCATCGGCGAAGTGAAACTGTTCCTGTGGTCTACGGTGCTGTTTGCGGTTGCTTCCTGGCTGTGTGGGATGTCCAACAGCCTCGAAATGTTGATCTTCTTCCGTGTGATCCAAGGCGTGGTGGCAGGTCCACTGATCCCGCTATCACAAAGTCTATTGCTGAATAACTATCCTCCGGCCAAGCGAAGTACCGCCTTAGCGCTCTGGTCGATGACGGTGATCGTGGCGCCGATTTGTGGCCCGATCCTCGGCGGTTATATCAGTGATAACTTCCACTGGGGATGGATCTTCTTTATCAACGTGCCGATCGCGATCGTGGTGGTCGCGCTGACGCTGAGAACCCTTAAAGGGCGAGAGACGGCGACGCAGATCCGTCCTATCGACAGCGTCGGTCTGGTATTGCTGGTGCTGGGTATCGGCTGCTTGCAGGTGATGCTCGACCGCGGGAAGGAACTGGACTGGTTTAACTCCACGGAAATTATCGTGCTTGCCGCCGTGGCGGTGGTGGCGCTGTGCTTCCTCGTGGTCTGGGAGTTGACCGATGACCACCCGATCGTCGATCTGTCACTATTCAAATCGCGAAACTTCACCATCGGCGTGCTGTGTATCAGCTTGGCCTACATGCTCTACTTCGGCGCGATTGTCTTGCTGCCGCAGTTACTGCAAGAGGTCTATGGGTATACCGCGACATGGGCCGGTTTGGCGTCGGCACCGGTCGGGATATTGCCGGTTGTGATGTCACCGATCATCGGCCGCTTTGCCCACCGTTTGGACATGCGTAAGCTCATTACCTTCAGCTTTATTATGTATGCGGTGTGCTTCTACTGGCGTGCGTACACCTTCGAACCAGGGATGGATTTTGGTGCGTCGGCCTGGCCGCAGTTTATTCAGGGCTTTGCCGTCGGTTGCTTCTTTATGCCACTGACCACCATCATTCTGTCGGGGTTACCGCCGGAGCGTATGGCGGCAGCGTCCAGTTTGTCGAACTTTATTCGAACGCTGGCCGGTTCCATTGGTACGTCGGTCACCACCACCATGTGGGCAGATCGCGAATCATTGCATCATGCGCATTTGACGGAAAATATCACGCCGTTTAACCCTGCAGCCCAGCAAACCTATTCTCAGCTTGAAGGGATGGGCATGAGCCACCAGCAGGCGTCGGGCTGGATAGCCCAGCAGATCACCAATCAGGGTCTGATTATCTCTGCCAATGAGATCTTCTGGCTATCGGGCGGAGCCTTCCTGATATTGCTGGTGTTAATTTGGTTTGCCCGACCACCGTTTGGCGGTGCGGGTGGCAGCAAAGACGGAGGCGGTGCGCACTAAGGTGCGGGTCGCCAGCCACGTAGATGTGGTATGTCGCACCAATAAAAACGGACGCCCCAGGGCGTCCGTTCTTTTATCCAAAATCAGCCAATTTAGGCCTGATTCTGACGCCACCAGTCGGCCAGTAAAATGCCGGTCGCCACGGAGACGTTCAGGCTTTCCACTTTACCGGTACCACCGATAGAGATGTTGATGTCGCCTTGTTGCCATGCACTGTCAGACAGGCCGTCACTTTCTTCACCCAGCACCAACACAATTTTTGCAGGCAGTTCGGCTTTACCGAGCGCTACGCCTTTGTGGCTGGAGGTGGTGACGATGGTGTAACCCGCTTTACGGAAGCTGGCTAATACATCGATAAAGTTGTCAGCGCTGATCGCTTTCACATGTTCAGCGCCGCCTTCGGAAGTACGAACGGCCGCACCGGACTCCAGCAGTGCCGGATCCTGTACCAGTAACCCTTTCACGCCGAAGTGTGCACAGCTACGCATGATACCGCCGAGGTTATGCGGGTTACCCACATTCTCCAGCGCTAACACGCAATCTTTCGCCGGTGCCGTTTGCAGATAGGTTTCTGCATCCAGACCCAGACGTTTTTTGATCAGGAAGCAAACGCCGCCGTGGTGCTCAGTCCCTGACGCTTTCGCCAGCTCATCGTCTTCGACCACGTGGTAGGCTTTGCGGTTGGCTGCCATCCAGCGCAGCGCTTCACGAAAACGTGGCGTGACCGACTGCACGAACCATGCGCGAACGATAGAGTCAGGACGGCTGGCGAACAGGGCCTGACAGGCATTTTCACCGTAAACACGGGTCTCTTCCTGACGCTGACGACGCAGTTGCTCTGGGTCGATAAAACTTTTACCGCTGATGCCACCGTGGTCCGGCGCGGATTCGTCATCCGGTGCGCGGGAAACGGTTTTCCACGGTGAAGAATACGGGCCGTCATCATCACGGTTTGAACGTGCCGGACGCGGTGCTTCACGACGTGAGTCACTGCGACGCCCGTCAGGAGCGCGTGAGTCACTACGGTTATCGGTGCTGCGGCGCTCATTGCGGCGGGCATCGTCTGGACGGGAACTTTGGCGAGGTTTATCGCCTGGACGTCCTTTATTGTTAGAAGGACGTTTATCGTTGTTGCGGTTATCGCCGTCATCGTCACTACGGACGTACATCACTTTGACTTTGCCGTTTTTGCCACTGAATGAATCGTTCATTTTTCTCTCCACCTACGCGCAGGGCGCGAAGATTACCTGATGTCTGTGTGGTACGCCACTGGCTTTGGACCAAAAGCTTAAAACTATCGTATTCATTGAATAAACCGCGTTGTTCGACAATCGCCTTCGCTTCATACTTACAACAAATAAGTAACATATCAGCCCATGGTTACCGTTAACCGATGTCGGGTTGATCCGACTCTTACCATTGAGCTATGAAGAGGAAATTTTATGAATACGATTTGTCCATCATGCCAGGCGACGAATCGCCTGCCTGAGGATCGTATCGACGACGGCGCAAAATGCGGCCGTTGCGGTCATTCCCTTTTTGAAGGCGACGTGGTTCACGCCACGGCCACTACGCTGGATAAATACCTGCAAGATGATCTGCCGGTGGTTATCGATTTCTGGGCTCCGTGGTGCGGTCCTTGTGTCAGCTTCGCGCCAATCTTTGAAGATGTCGCTCAAGAACGTGCTGGCAAAATCCGCTTCATTAAGGTCAATACCGAAGCCGAGCCAGAACTTAGTGCGCGTTTTCGTATTCGCAGCATTCCGACCATCATGGTATTCAATGAAGGTAAAATGGTCGATATGTTGAGCGGCGCGATGCCTAAAGCGCCATTCAACAACTGGCTGAATGAATCATTGTAACGCATAAGTTGGGATTAAGCCCCGACCAAAAGCCCGCCTCAGTGCGGGCTTGTGCTTTTTATGCATCTGAATCCATGGCGGGAATTTTTTGTGCCGACAAGTTTCTACCACTTGGCAGCAACGGCGATTAGAATAGCCGGTTTACACCCGCGGAATGCTTATGTCAGACAATGCCGTCCTTCGCCTGCGTGCGCAGCGTTTAGCCCAGTCCACTCGACCGTTCCTTGCGCGCGGTTCGCGTGCCATTCGCTGCCAGTCGTGCCTGTTGCCCACACGAAACTGCATCTGTGCAACACGTGAAATTCATCAGGCCCGTAGCCGTTTTTGTTTAGTCATGTTTGATACTGAACCGATGAAACCGAGCAATACCGGCCGATTAATCGCCGATGTTCTCCCCGACACCCAAGCTTTTATGTGGTCGCGGATGCAAACGGATCCGGCACTGCTTGAGGCAATTTCTGACCCTTCACGTCAAGCTTATGTCGTTTTTCCGGCTTCTTTCGCCGAACCGCCACGTCAGGTATTTACTGAAGTCCCTGCGGGCAGTAAGCCGCCGTTGTTTATTATGCTCGATGGCACCTGGACCGAAGCGCGCAAGATGTTCCGCAAAAGCCCTTACCTCAATAATCTGCCGGTTTTCTCACTCGATGTCAGTGCCAGCTCGGGCTATATCCTGCGTGAAGCCTCACGTCCAGAATTACACTGTACTGTTGAAGTCGCCGCCGCATTGCTGGAAAAAGCCGGAGACCTTGCGGCATCAGCAGGACTTTCGCGACACTTCACCCACTTCCGTACACAGTATCTGGCGGGAAAACCCCATCATCCGGTGCATCAGCTCACAGCAAAAGAGAATGAAAGCCTCTAGAATCAAATGCATCATTGATGTGAGGAAAGTGAATGAGCCAGCGTGGACTAGAAGCCTTACTAAGACCTAAATCGATTGCCGTACTGGGTGCAAGCGACAAACCTGGCCGCGCAGGTTACCTGATGATGCGTAACTTGCTCTCAGGCGGATTCAACGGGCCGGTGCTGCCCGTCACGCCAGCCTACCGCGCAGTCTGCGGCGTTTTAGCCTACCCTGATGTCGCCAGTCTGCCGTTCACACCCGATTTAGCCATTATTTGTACCCGCGCGGAACGTAATCTGGCCCTCCTCGAACAACTGGGAGAACGTGGCTGCAAAACGGTCATCGTTCTTTCATCCCATCCGCAACAATTTATCGAGCTGAAAGCCTGTGCCCAGCGCCATCATATGCGCTTATTAGGGCCAAACAGCTTAGGGATTTTGGCACCGTGGCAACGGCTTAATGCCAGCTTTTCGCCCGTTCCGATATTGCCGGGCAAACTGGCGTTTATTTCGCAGTCAGCGGCAGTGGCTAACACTATTTTGGATTGGGCACAGCAGCGGGCGGTGGGATTTTCATACTTTATTTCTCTGGGCGACAGTCTGGATATTGATGTCGATGATTTACTGGATTTTCTGGCGCGTGACAGTAAGACCAGCGCGATTTTGCTGTATCTCGAACACATCAGCGATGCCCGCCGTTTCCTTTCGGCCTCACGAAGTGCATCACGCAATAAACCTATTTTGGTGATTAAAAGTGGGCGTAGCGCTCAGGCGCAAAAATTACTTAATAGCCCGCTGAGCTTAGATATCGCCTACGATGCTGCCATTCAGCGCGCAGGTTTACTGCGTGTGCAAGATACGCACGAACTGTTCTCCGCCGTAGAAACGCTGAGCCATATGCACCCATTGCGAGGTGAGCGCTTGCTTATCGTGAGCAACGGCGCGGCACCGGCTGCCATGGCGCTAGACCAATTATTATCACGTCATGGCAAGCTGGCGACGCTTAGCGAAGAGACCGCGGCCGCTCTACGGGCCACGCTCCCGGCAAGTATTGCGATCGCTAACCCATTAGATTTGCACGATGATGCGACGCCTCAACGTTATCAGTCAGTACTTACTTCGCTACTAGACAGCACCGATTATGACGCTCTGTTGGTGATCCACGCCCCCAGCGCGGCGGCTCCCGGAACGGTCACCGCTGAACAGATGATCGCCACGCTAAAAAGCCATCCACGCGGCAAACGCGTCACCCTGCTGACTAACTGGTGCGGTGAATACTCGTCTCAGGAAGCGCGTAAGTTGTTTACCGAAGCCGGCATTCCCACTTATCGCACGCCCGAAGGAACCGTGACAGCGTTCATGCATATGGTGGAATATCGCCGCAACCAAAAGCAGTTGAAGGAAACCCCTTCGCTACCGAAGGGGTTACAGCAAAATACCGATGAGGCGCACCGATTAATCGCCCAGGCACTGGCTGAAGGCGCCACGCAGCTAGACACCCATGAAGTCCGTACGATTTTACAAGCTTACGGAATGGACGTTCTCCCCACGTGGATTGCTGCTGACAGCGCGGAAGCCGTGCATATTGCCGGACAGGTCGGGTATCCCGTGGCGTTAAAATTGCGTTCCCCTGATATTCCGCATAATTCGCAAGTCCAGGGCGTTATGCTTTATCTGCGCACAGCAAGCGAGGTTGAACAAGCCGCGAATGCTATTTTTGATCGTGCAAGACAGGCGTTTCCTCAGGCTAGAATTCATGGTTTGTTAGTACAAACTATGGCTAACAGGCCCGGTTCTCAGGAATTGCGTATTGTGGTCGAGCATGACGCCGTCTTCGGCCCGCTGATCATGTTGAGTGAAGGGGGCAATGAATGGCGACCCGAAACACAGGCCGCCGTGGCGTTACCCCCGCTCAATCTTGCCCTGGCCCGTTATCTGGTCTTGCAGGCAGTGAAAGGCGGTAAAGTTCGCGCCCACAATGTGTCGCGCCCCTTGGATATTCCGGCTCTCAGCGAATTACTGGTAAAAGTCTCGAACCTGATTGTCGATTGCCCGCAAATCACGCGTCTGGATATTCATCCTTTATTGGCGTCCGGAGAGGAACTCAGTTTACTGGACGTGACGTTACAGCTCTCTGCAGTCAGTGAAGATGCCCCCTCCCGGTTAGCAATACGCCCTTACCCACAGGAACTGGAAGAGCACGTTTCACTGAAAGATGGGTCGACCTGCCAGTTCCGCCCTATTCTTCCGGAAGATGAGCCGTTACTGAAAGCCTTCATTCTTATGGTGACCAAAGAGGATCTTTATTATCGTTATTTCAGTGAGATCAATGAGTTCACGCATGAGGATTTAGCCAATATGACGCAGATTGACTACGATCGCGAAATGGCTTTTGTGGCCGTTCGCACAATGGAAGATAAATCTGAGATTATTGGTGTGACCCGCGCGGTGTCTGATCCCGATAATATTGATGCTGAATTCTCGGTACTCGTACGCTCTGATCTTAAAGGTCTAGGGCATGGCAGGCGCCTGCTGGAAAAGATGATTCAATACACCACAGAGCACGGCCTGCAACGCTTGACCGGGATCACCATGCCGAACAATCAAGGCATGGTGGCACTGGCTAGAAAGCTAGGATTTGAGGTCGATGTCCAATTGCAGGACGGCATCGTTAATCTTTCACTAAGCCTTAGATCCAGCGATAACCTCGCCGCCCTAGGCCATAAATAGGCAAAACATGCGCACAACAAGGAACACTAATGGTATTATCGACCGATTATGCGGTGTACGTACCTTGTCTGCGCCGCTATCGCTATTACCTAAAGAGAGAAGAAGCGCACTGTGATGTTGTCAAAATTTAAACGTAATAAACATCAACAACACCTTGCTCAACTGCCAAAACTCCCCCAAACGGTTGACGCTGTTCAGACGCTATACTGCCCTACGGATTTCCGTACTACGCTGCTTGATGCCATCGCGACGGCAACCCAACGAATTTATCTGACTGCATTGTATTTAGAGAACGACGATGGTGGACGTGATGTGCTGTCTGCGCTCTATGCAGCCAAAATTCAACGGCCTGAGCTGGAAATTTGTGTACTGGTTGACTGG
>Ga0105858_1000322_pt1 | contig 22802 bp, 23 predicted proteins | sample OrgsoiDNA_201062_FD_89683 | JGI IMG/M metagenome (GOLD analysis project Ga0105858, IMG submission 89683) | Permafrost soil microbial communities from the Arctic, to analyse light accelerated degradation of dissolved organic matter (DOM) -... | ecosystem: Environmental > Terrestrial > Soil >...
AATCAGTCCCGGTGATAAGCAGAAAGACCCAAAAACCCGTTTACAGGAGTTTTTGCAAGGTCGTCATCTGCCGTTGCCTTCTTATCTGGTTGTGCAGGTTCGCGGTGAAGCGCACGATCAGGAGTTTACCATCCACTGCCAGGTCAGTGGCTTGAACCAACCGGTTGTAGGAACCGGTTCAAGTCGCCGAAAAGCCGAGCAGGCGGCAGCGGAACAAGCGCTGATACAGCTGGAGCTTGAATGAGCGAAGAAAAGAATTACTGTGGTTTCGTAGCAATCGTAGGCCGTCCTAACGTCGGCAAATCTACCTTGCTCAATGAATTATTGGGGCAGAAGATCTCCATTACTTCACGTAAACCGCAAACAACCCGTCACCGTATTATGGGCATCCATACCGAAGGCCCATATCAGGCGATCTACGTTGACACCCCCGGGTTGCACATTGAAGAAAAACGCGCGATTAACCGCCTGATGAACCGCTGCAAGCAGCTCAATCGGTGACGTAGAGTTAGTTATTTTCGTGGTGGAAGGCACCCATTGGACGCCGGACGACGAAATGGTGGTGAACAAACTGCGTGATCTGAAATCACCGGTATTGTTGGCTATCAACAAAATCGACAACGTGACCGATAAATCGAAACTGTTGCCTCACCTTCAGTTCCTCAGCGAGCAGATGAACTTCATCGACATCGTGCCGATGTCGGCTGAGAAAGGCATCAACGTTGATACCATCGCCAGCATCGTCCGTAAGCGTCTTCCAGAAGCTATCCATCACTTCCCGGAAGATTACATTACCGACCGTTCACAGCGTTTTATGGCGTCAGAAATCATCCGTGAAAAACTGATGCGTTTCCTGGGTGAGGAACTGCCTTACTCGGTGACCGTTGAAATCGAACGTTTTGTGACGAATGAGCGCGGCGGCTATGACATCAATGGCTTGATTCTTGTTGAGCGCGAAGGCCAGAAGAAAATGGTCATCGGCAACAAAGGTTCAAAAATTAAAACCATTGGTATCGAAGCGCGCCACGACATGGAAAACATGTTCGAAGCGAAAGTTCACCTTGAGCTGTGGGTCAAGGTTAAATCCGGTTGGGCAGATGACGAACGTGCACTGCGCAGCTTGGGTTATGTAGACGACTTATAAGGTCCGCGCCTATGGAAGGCTGGCAACGCGCATTTGTTTTGCATGGGCGACCTTACAGTGAAACCAGCCTGATGCTGGATCTCTTCACTGAAGGACAGGGCCGCGTGCGCATTCTTGCTAAAGGTGCGCGCGGGCGTCGGTCAAATCTAAAAGGCTGCTTGCAGCCTTTTACGCCTTTATTAGTTCGCTGGAGCGGACGCGGCGAAGTGAAAACGCTGCGCAATGCTGAACCCGTTTCCCTCGCACTGCCTCTTTCTGGTTTGATGCTTTATAGCGGCCTGTACGTCAATGAATTGGTGGCTCGCGTTCTTGAGCAGGAAACCAACTACTCCTCGTTATTTTTCGATTATCTCAACTGCTTACAAAACCTGGCCGCTGCCAGCGGTTCTCCTGAACAGCCGTTACGTCAGTTTGAATTGGCTTTGCTGAACAATCTCGGTTATGGCGTGGACTTCTTGCATTGCGCCGGAAGCGGGGAGGAAGTCAGCGACACCATGACCTATCGTTACCGTGAAGAGAAAGGCTTTATCGCCAGTCTGGTGATCGATAACAACAGTTTCACCGGGCGTGACCTGAAAGCATTGGCCAGTCGGGAATTTCCTGACGTCGCGACATTGCGCGCCGCGAAGCGCTTTACCCGCATGGCATTGAAACCCTATCTCGGTGGTAAGCCGCTGAAAAGCCGTGAACTCTTCCGTCAGTTTTTCGTCAAAAAGCCCGATACACCGTCAGAAATCCCCTCAGCATAAATTGCCCTACGGGGTACCCGTCATGCCTGATACGGGTGTAAACTGCGTCAATTCGCGGATTAGCATTCTTGTTTAAAAACTCTAAAACCATCTTCACGGGAGCAGTCATGGCTGAATTGTTATTGGGCGTAAACATCGATCACATCGCAACACTGCGCAATGCGCGTGGAACGGCATACCCTGATCCGGTTCAGGCCGCCTTTATTGCTGAACAAGCGGGGGCTGATGGGATCACCGTGCACTTGCGTGAAGATCGTCGCCACATTACCGATCGCGACGTGCGCCTGTTGCGCCAGACCATTCAGACGCGCATGAATCTCGAAATGGCAGTGACGGATGAAATGATCGGCATCGCCTGTGAAATAGAACCGCATTTCTGCTGTCTGGTGCCAGAGAAGCGTGAAGAGGTCACCACCGAAGGCGGCCTTGATGTGGCAGGTCAAATCGACAAAATGACCGTTGCCGTTTCCCGCCTAAGCGAAGCCGGAATTTTAGTTTCCCTGTTTATTGATGCCGATGTCCGCCAGATTGACGCGGCGGTCGCGGTTGGCGCGCCTTATATCGAAATTCACACCGGCGCTTATGCGGATGCTAAAACGGATATGGCGCGTTTAGCCGAACTTGAGCGCATCAAGAAGGGTGTGACCTACGCTGCGAGCAAAGGCTTGAAAGTGAATGCCGGTCATGGCCTGACGTATCATAACGTCCTGCCGATTGCTGCCCTGCCAGAAATCCATGAACTGAATATCGGCCATGCGATTATTGGTCAGGCGGTGATTGATGGCTTATCAAGCGCCGTGAAAGAGATGAAAATCCTCATGCGTGAAGCGCGCCGGTAATGGCTATTCTTGGGCTTGGACCGACATTGTTGAAATCACCCGTATCGAAGCCGTGGTGGAACGCAGCGGCGAGCGGTTAGCAAAACGTATTTTGTGTGCCAACGAATGGCTGCTGTATCAGAATCATCAGCAGCCCATTCGCTTTCTGGCTAAACGTTTTGCTGTCAAAGAAGCGGCGGCAAAAGCGCTGGGAACCGGCATTCGCAATGGGTTGGCTTTTGAACAATTCGAGGTGGTGAACGATGCGTTGGGTAAACCCGGTTTGATATTCCATGCGCGCGCCGCAGAAATGGCGGCAGAATTAGGCGTTAAATTTGTGCATGTGACGTTAGCCGATGAGCGGCGTTATGCTTGTGCAACCGTGATAATAGAGAGTTAACCAAGCCGGTTAAGCTGAACGCCGCAGGCACTAGATGTGGGCGGCGTGATGTAAAGCCACAAATTTGTCCCAAAGCTGCTCGTTAGTTTCACTCTGTGCGGGATTGATAATGATCGTGTTGTCGATCGGGCACACGCTCTGGCAGGTCGGTTTATCATAGTGGCCCACGCACTCGGTGCAACGGTCACTATCAATTTCGTAGATTTCAGCCCCCATCGAGATGGCCTGATTAGGGCACTCTGGTTCGCACATATCGCAATTGATGCATTTGTGTGTGATAAGCAGGGCCATAATTTCTCTCGTGTCAGCAATCATCGGGTCGCGCAGTATAGCAGATTTGACCTATGCGGTGCCTTTGGCGAACCGCTATCCCTCACTAGACTGATCCTGATCAAACCAGCTTTTTGACCAGTTCCTCACTGTGTTTAATTCTTTCCGGTGCATGCGCGGTATCTTGTTGAATCAACGCCATAAAAAGGATATCAGTCAAAGAGTATTGCGCGGTGGTTGAAGAGATCGCCGCACCTCGCGTGGCAGGCAGTTCTGCCACCGTATACAGGCAATGTGATGCTTGTTGCTGCAAGGTATTGGGAGAAAAACCCGTTAACGCCAGTACCTGAGCACCACTTGCCCGCGCCACGTCCGCCTCCAGATTAATCTCCCGCCGTTCACCGCTGAAAGAGATCTCCAGCAGTAAATCCTCTGCTGATAACGCCTGAACCGTCGCCAGCAAGACATGCGTATCGGATTCCGCAATCGCCGTCAGGCCGATTTTGAGCAGCTTATAGGCCAAATCTTTGGCCACCAATCCCGATGCGCCGATCCCCGTCAGCACAATCTTTCTCGCCCCCGACAGCATCGACAGCGCGTGTTGCAGGCGTTGCTCACTGTTGATATCCAGGGTAGCACGCAGGGCCGCCTGCTTTTCTGCCAGCAGCTTTTCACCCACGAGTTGTAAACTGTCGGTGCTGATAATTTGGTTATGTACCGTGACGGCGGATTGACTCTCTGCCAGCGACAGCGCTTCGCTCATCGCCAGCTTCAGCGCGGGAAACCCCTTATACCCAAGCTTCTGGGCAAATTTCACCACCCCAGATTGGCTCACTCCCGCCAGCTCGGCCAGTTTCTGCGAGCTTAGATGCCGCGCCTGCTCTTGATGTTGCAGAAGAAAATCCGCCAGTTTGCGGTCATTTTGCGCCAGCGTCGGGTAGAGCTGACGGATACGGATCATGCTGCTCATGGTTGAGGTTCCTCGCCTTGCGCCTACGCACTTCACGAATTAAGAATTATGTTATCTACCGTAGCAAATATTTCTCGCCTTTGAGAATAAAATATTCAACTATCAATTAATATTATGAATTAAAAATTCAAGGAGTACGCTGATGAACTTGGGATCTTTGGTTTCCGAAAGCCGCAATCCGGCCACGATGAATCTGGACGAAATGTCGACGCTAGAGATGGTGGCGACCTTCAATCATGAAGACAGCAAAGTGCCAGAAGCCGTCCGCGCGGTTTTGCCTGAGATAGCACAAGCCGTCGATATGGCGGCGGCCTCATTCCGCGTCGGGGGGCGTTTAATTTATCTCGGCGCAGGTACCAGCGGCCGCCTCGGCGTGCTTGATGCCTCTGAATGTCCGCCAACCTTTGGTGTGCCTCACGGCATGGTGGTGGGACTGATCGCCGGAGGTCCCGGCGCCATACTCAAAGCCGTTGAAGGCGCAGAAGACAGCGAAGCCTTTGGCGTGGCGGATCTTGAAAATATCCAGCTGACAGCGGTAGATACCGTGGTCGGGCTTGCCGCCTCAGGGCGTACGCCTTACGTCATCGGGGCGCTGCGTTATGCGCGTAAACTGGGCTGCGCCACGGTAGCCATTTCCTGTAACCCTGACTCGCCGATAGCGCATGAAGCCTTAGTGGCTATTTCTCCGGTTGTGGGGCCAGAAGCGTTAACGGGGTCGACTCGCATGAAATCCGGCACCGCCCAGAAGCTGGTACTCAATATGATCTCAACCGGTGCGATGGTGAAAAACGGCAAGGTGTATCAAAACCTGATGGTGGATGTGAAAGCCACCAACGTCAAACTGGTCGACAGAGCGTGCCGCATTGTGGTCGAAGCCACGGGTGCGAGTCGTGGGGATGCCGAAGCGGCGTTGGCGCAAACGGATTTCGAGGTCAAACCGGCGATCTTGATGCTGCTGGCGCAAATCAGTGCCGAAGAGGCGTTACAGCGTTTAGCGACGCATCACGGATTCCTGCGGGCTGCGCTCGTGGGATAAGGTTTTCAGACGGATTGAGGGGAAGGGCATGGCGACGGCAATCGATAAAACTCAGTTACTGGCAACGCAAATCCTGCAACGTGTCGGTGGTGAGCACAACATCAGTAAGCTGGAAAATTGCATGACCCGCGTGCGGGTGGAAGTTCACGATGAGCAAAAGCTGAATCTGGCGGGTATTCAAACGCTGGAAGGCATTAAAGGCTATATCAAACAAGGTGAACAGCATCAGTTTATCGTCGGTCCCGGCGCGGCGGCGAAAGTGGTGGATGCCATGCGCGAACTGTTGTCCGGTGGTCAGCCCCCCGCCACTTCTCAAGACGAGATCTCCAAAAATAAGGCTGCGGCCAAGTCAAAATACTCCGCGCCCATGAGCGGTGCGTTACGCCAGCTTGCTAATGTCTTCATCCCGCTCATTCCTGCCTTTATCGCCTCTGGCTTAATCATGGGCATCATCAATGTGCTCAAACGTCCTGATATTGCCGGGTCGCTGGCGCTAGATTACCCCAATATTCTCGGTTTACTGGCGATATTCGGCGGCGCGGTATTCGCCATTATGAATATTCTGGTGGGCGTGAATGCTGCCCGCGTTTTTGGCGGCTCTCAGGCCATGGGGGGCGTGATGGCGGGGATCCTCTCCAGCCCGGCGCTGGCGCAGATCACCTTATTCGGTGAGACGCTGCAGCCCGGACGTGGCGGCGTGATCGCAGTATTGTTTGTGGTGGCCTTGATGTGCTGGCTGGAAAAACGCCTGCGCCAGTGGTTGCCGGAATCCGTTGAATTGATCCTTAACCCGCTGATCACCACGTTAGTCACCGCGACGCTGGCGATTGTGATCCTTCAGCCGCTGGGCGGCGTGATCTCTGACGCTATTGCTCACGGCGTCAATATGGCTATCGACAGAGGAGGGCTGGTGGTTGGTGCCATTCTGGCGGGGGCTTTTCTGCCTCTAGTGTTATCTGGTTTGCATCAAGGATTGGTGCCGATTCACGTTGAGCTGATTCAGGCACATGGTTCGAATCCGCTACTGCCGATTTTAGCGATGGCGGGCGTGGGGCAAGTCGGCGCCGCTATCGCTGTTTACATGAAAACGCGTAATGCGCGGCTGAAAAAAGTCATCAAAGGCGCGCTGCCGGTCGGGATTTTGGGGATTGGCGAGCCGCTGATTTTTGGTGTCACCTTGCCGCTAGGACGGCCTTTTATTGGCGCCTGTTTGGGCGGAGCCGTCGGCGGTGCGCTAATCTGTTACTGGAAAGTGGCAACGGTGATCACCTTCGGTCTGTCAGGTTTACCCTTAGCGCTGACCATTGTGTCAGGAAAAGTGCTGTTGTACCTCGCAGGGATATTGATTACCGTAATAGCCGGATTTATTTTTACTTGGATGATGGGGTTCAACGATCCCGAGGAGTAACGCATTGAGTGCGCAGGCGGATCGGCGAGTGGTATTTTTTGACCTGGATGGGACACTTCACCAGCAGGATATGTTTGGCACCTTTATGCGCTATCTGCTTTGGCGGATGCCGCAAAACCTTCTGCTCGTCATACCGCTACTGCCGGTCGTGGGCGTCGGGATGTTAATTCACGGGCGTACCGCGCGCTGGCCAATGAGCTTATTGCTTTGGTCGATCACCTTTGGTCATAGCGAAGCGCGGCTTAAAGATCTTGAACTGCGTTTTGTGAACTGGTTCCGCCAAAAAGTGGTGGCCTTTCCCGTGGTGCAAATGCGTCTACGCGAGTATCTGGAAAAGCACGACGCCGAGGTTTGGCTGATCACCGGTTCGCCGGAAAATCTGGTACAGCAGGTGTACAACGCGTCCCCGTTCCTGCCGCAAATTCGTCTGGTCGGAAGCCGTATGGCTCGTGGAAAAGGCGGTTGGGTGCTGCCGCTGCGTTGTTTGGGCGAAGAGAAAGTGGCCCAGCTAGAACAGCGTATCGGTTCGCCGCTGAAACTCTACAGCGGTTACAGCGACAGCAAGCAAGATAACCCACTGCTGTTTTTCTGTGAGCACCGTTTTCGTGTCAGCAAACAGGGTGAATTAGAGCAGTTAGAGTGATGCGCTTTTTCAGCGTGACGGTTGGGTTCAGCGGGATGCTAACGTTATAATATCCGCCGAACAAACGGGTAAGAGGTGTCAGTGGTAGAGCAATTTAGCGACGAACATTGGATGCAACACGCATTGAATCTGGCCTTGAAGGCGCAAGAAGAAGGCGAAGTGCCGGTGGGCGCCGTATTAGTCGTCGATAACCAGGTGATTGGCGAAGGCTGGAACCGGTCCATAGGTCATCATGACCCGACCGCACACGCTGAAATTATGGCGCTGCGCGAGGGCGGAAAGAACGTTCAGAATTACCGTTTGCTCGATGCTACGCTGTACGTCACGCTGGAACCCTGTGTGATGTGCGCGGGGGCAATGATCCATAGCCGTATTCGTCGGGTGGTGTACGGCGCGGCAGATCTCAAAACCGGCGCGGCCGGCTCGTTGCTTGATGTTCTGGGGCATCCGGGGATGAATCATGTCGTGCAGGTTGAGTCTGGCCTGCTGGCAGAAGAGTGTTCGGCCATGTTAAGCGCGTTTTTCCGCGAACGTCGCAGTCAGCATAAAGCGCTTAAGCAAGCGCAGCGTGCCGCACAAAGTGAAACACCTGATCTCTCTTAAATTATGGCGCAGGTGCCAACGCCTGCGCTGCTGGAACCGCAGGATACGCTGACCCCAGTTGAGCCTTTAAAGCCGCTTCCTGCGCCTGCTTCTTCTCTTTTTCCATCAAATAACCGACCAGACTTAACTGATAACGCCGGATATTTTCCACGTAATTGTAGGCCTGCGTCCCACGGGCGTAGCCGTAGGTGGTGCGGCTGAAATAACGCTTTTGGTTAAGCATCGGCAAACGCTGTTTTACATCCAACCAGCTATCCGGATTGCCTTTTTGGTCTGCGGTGAGTTTTCGGGCATCCAGCATGTGCCCGTAACCCATATTGTACGCCGCCAGCGCGAACCAGATGCGTTCATCTTGTGCAATGGTTTCGGGCATTTTGTCCATCAGCCGAGATAAATAGAGCGCGCCGCCCTGAATACTTTGTTCGGCATCGGTGCGGTCATCGACATCCAACCCGGACGCTGTCGCGCGCGTCAGCATCATCATACCGCGCACGCCGGTCGGCGATTTTGCCAGTGGATCCCAGTGGGATTCCTGGTAGGAAATGGCCGCCAGCAAACGCCAGTCTATATCGCCGGCATATTTCTCAAACAGCGGTTGCAGTGCGGGAAGTGTAGTGTCAATCGCTTTGAGGAAGGTGCGGGTATCGACGTAATCAAACTCGCCAACGTGTCCTAGGTACTTTTCTTCCAGTTTCTCCAGCGTGCCGTCTTCCGAAATTTGGCTGAAGAAATCCAACATCGCGGCATACAGGCTATCGTCATCGCTTTTCTTGCTGAAATACCACGTGACTGGCTCATCGGCGGTGGCATTAAACGCTACCGCTAACCGCGGGTAAACGCGTTGCATCAAGGCCACGGTTACCGAGTCGCCCAGGGTATAGTCGAGTTTGCCGTCAGCGACCTGTTGCAGCAAATCGCGTGGCGACAGTTTGTCCGTTTCGGTCCATTTTAAATCGGGATATTTTTTACTGGCGGCCTGCAACGTGGCGACGTGAGCGGTTCCTTCAGAAACCTGAAGTGACCCTTTTATGTCGGCGAAGGTTTTTGGGCGTGCGGAACCCTGGCGATACAACAACTGTTGTGATACCGAGTAGTATTCAGGTCCGGTGCGGTAAGCATTCAGCCGTTCAACATTATAGATCAGGCCCGAAGCCAGTAAGTCGGCCCGGTTTTGGTCCAAATCATCGAACATCGCGTTAACATTATTATGTTGCGACATGACCAGCGTGACGCCAAGGTAATCGGCAAAGCGTTTTGCCAGTTCGTAGTCGAATCCTGGATTACCGTCGGAGCTACTGAAAAAAGTCTGTGGCGAATTTAGCGTACTCACGCGCAATTCCCCACGGGATTTTATCTGTTCTAATTGGTCACCTTCGCCCCGATGCCATGGCACGGTGGGCCATAAAGCCAACGCCAATAGCAGGGCGGCGATACCAACGAGAAAGTAATTTAATTTTATGCGCGTCAAATAGTTATCTCTCTGCGGCGCTATTATTTTAGTGAGCTTAAGCTCTGTACTTACTATGGTTATATTCCCAGTGCCGACGCATTTTGCTCAACAAAACGACAGCCTGCAACTTTATTCACAATAGCCTTACTCAGAGAGGGTCTTATGGATAATGTGAATATTCACCACGCAAACGGTTTCGTCTGACGTCAGCTTTCTTTATAATAGGCCGCGTTTTCCCCCTGTTGCGCCCAATGAAGCACTGTTGTCAGTGTCTTCGAAGACGAGAGATCTGTGATTATGGAAATACTGCGTGGTTCGCCCGCTTTGTCGGCTTTTCGCATTAACAAATTATTGTCCCGCTGTCAGGATGCCCACCTTCCAGTTAGCGATATTTACGCCGAATATGTACACTTTGCCGATGTCAGTGCACCGCTGAGTTCGGACGAACAAACCAAGTTACAACGCCTTCTGCAATACGGTCCTTCTCTCGCTGAACATGCTCCTGCTGGTCGTCTGCTGTTAGTGACGCCGCGCCCTGGCACCATCTCTCCCTGGTCTTCCAAAGCCACTGATATCGCGCACAACTGCGGTTTGTCTCAGGTCGTGCGCCTTGAGCGCGGTCTGGCGTTTTACGTTCAGGCCCCCACGCTGACCGACGACCAATGGCGTCAACTGGGTGCGTTGCTGCACGACCGCATGATGGAAACCTTGTTTGATCGTCTGGAAGATGCGCAAGCCCTGTTTGCTCAGCATCAGCCTGCTCCGGTGCAGTCTGTTGATATTCTTGGCGCAGGCCGCAGTGCGCTCGAAGCGGCAAACGCCAAGCTGGGTCTGGCGCTGGCATCAGACGAAATTGATTATCTGATGGACGCTTTTACGTCATTGGGGCGCAACCCGACTGACATTGAGCTGTATATGTTTGCGCAGGCTAACTCTGAGCACTGCCGCCATAAAATCTTTAATGCTGACTGGATCATCGACGGTCAGGAACAGCCGAAGTCGCTGTTCAAAATGATTAAAAACACCTTTGAACACACGCCAGATCACGTGCTTTCTGCGTATAAAGATAACGCCGCCGTGATGGAAGGTTCGCAGGTTGGACGTTTCTACGCCAACGCGGAAAACGGCGTGTATGACTACCATCAGGAACAAGCTCACATTCTGATGAAAGTCGAAACCCATAACCATCCGACGGCGATTTCTCCTTGGCCAGGCGCGGCAACGGGTTCTGGCGGCGAGATCCGTGATGAAGGCGCGACCGGACGCGGTGCAAAACCGAAAGCCGGACTGGTCGGTTTCTCCGTTTCTAACCTGCGTATTCCAGGTTTCGAACAGCCTTGGGAAGAGAACTTCGGCAAGCCTGATCGCATTGTGACCGCGTTGGAAATCATGACTGACGGCCCCTTGGGTGGCGCAGCGTTCAACAATGAATTCGGTCGTCCTGCGCTGTTGGGTTACTTCCGTACTTATGAAGAAAGCGTCAACAGCCACAACGGTCAGGAACTTCGTGGTTACCACAAGCCGATCATGTTGGCGGGCGGTATTGGCAACATTCGTGCTGACCACGTGCAAAAAGGCGAAATCACCGTTGGCGCTAAACTGATTGTGCTCGGTGGCCCGGCGATGAATATCGGGCTGGGTGGCGGCGCGGCCTCTTCGATGGCGTCGGGTCAGTCTGATGCGGATCTGGATTTTGCCTCCGTGCAGCGTGATAACCCAGAAATGGAACGTCGCTGTCAGGAAGTGATCGACCGCTGCTGGCAGTTGGGGGAAGCCAACCCGATTCTGTTTACTCACGATGTCGGTGCTGGTGGGTTATCTAACGCGATGCCTGAACTGGTCAGCGATGGCAACCGCGGTGGCCGTTTCCAACTGCGCGACATTTTGAATGACGAGCCGGGCATGAGCCCGCTGGAAGTGTGGTGTAACGAGTCGCAGGAGCGCTATGTGTTGGCAGTTTCTCCGGCGCAACTCGAGCAGTTCGACGCCATCTGCCAGCGTGAACGTGCCCCGTACGCAGTGATTGGTGAAGCGACCGAAGAGATGCACCTTTCTCTAGAAGACAGCCACTTCGACAATCAGCCTATCGATATGCCACTTGACGTGTTATTGGGTAAAACGCCAAAAATGACCCGTGATGTGACTACGTTGACCGCCAAGGGCGATAGCCTGAAAGCTGAAAATATTCAGATCGTCGAAGCCGTTAAACGTGTGATGCATTTGCCTGCTGTGGCGGAAAAAACCTTCCTGATCACTATCGGTGACCGCACGGTCACCGGCATGGTGGCGCGCGACCAAATGGTTGGCCCATGGCAAATTCCGGTTGCTGACTGTGCGGTGACTACCGCCAGCCTCGATAGCTACCACGGTGAAGCGATGTCTCTGGGCGAGCGCGCACCGATTGCCTTGCTGGATTTTGCCGCCTCTGGCCGCATGGCCGTCGGCGAAGCATTGACCAACATTGCTGCGGTTGAAATTGGTAACCTGAAGCGCGTTAAGCTCTCCGCCAACTGGATGTCCGCCGCCGGTCACCCGGGTGAAGACGCCGGTTTATACGCGGCGGTGAAAGCGGTCGGCGAAGAACTGTGTCCGGCGCTTGGCATCACCATTCCGGTCGGTAAAGATTCCATGTCGATGAAAACGCGCTGGCAGGAAGGCACCGAGCAGCGCGAAATGACCTCGCCATTGTCATTGGTGATCACCGCATTTGCCCGCGTCGAAGACGTGCGCAGTACGGTGACGCCACAGTTACGCACGGATAAAGGGGACACCGCATTGCTGCTGGTGGACCTTGGCCGTGGACACAACGCGCTAGGCGCAACGGCGTTGGCGCAGGTTTACCGCCAACTGGGTGAAAAGCCTGCCGATGTGCGCAGTGCTGATGATCTCGGTGGCTTCTTCAATGCGATGCAAGCACTGGTCGCTGACCGAAAACTGTTGGCTTACCACGACCGTTCTGATGGCGGCCTGTTAGTGACGCTGGCCGAAATGGCGTTTGCTGGACATTGCGGCCTGACCGCGGATATCGCCTCTTTGGGTAATGACGCGCTGGCAGCACTGTTTAACGAAGAGCTGGGTGCTGTTATTCAAGTTCGCGCTGAAGACCGTGCTGACGTCGAGAAGACGCTGGCGAGCTTCGGTCTGGCGGATTGCAGCCACTATCTGGGCACCGTGGAGCAGGGCGACCGCTTTATCATCACTCAAGGCGACAAACCGGTTTATAGCGAAAGCCGCACTACCTTGCGTACTTGGTGGGCTGAAACCACCTGGCAGATGCAGCGCCTGCGTGATAACCCGGAGTGCGCTGATCAGGAACATGAAGCCAAAACCCACGATCGCGATCCGGGTCTTAACGTCAAACTGAACTTTGCTCCAGCAGAAGACATTGCTGCCCCTTATATTGCCAAGGGCGCACGGCCGAAAGTGGCGGTACTGCGTGAGCAAGGCGTGAACTCTCAGGTTGAGATGGCCGCCGCGTTCCATCGTGCAGGTTTCGACTCCGTCGATATCCACATGAGTGACTTGCTGAGCGGACGCCGTGATTTGCAAGACTTCCACGCGCTAGTGGCGTGCGGTGGTTTCTCCTACGGTGACGTTCTTGGCGCCGGTGAGGGCTGGGCGAAATCGGTTCTGTTCAACGACCGAGTGCGCGAAGAGTTCGAAGATTTCTTCCATCGTCCACAGACCTTGGCGCTGGGTGTGTGTAACGGCTGCCAGATGATGTCGAATCTGAAAGAGTTAATCCCGGGGGCTGAACATTGGCCGCGTTTTGTGCGTAACTTGTCTGACCGTTTCGAAGCGCGTTTCAGCTTAGTTGAAGTCACGGCTAGTCCGTCGATGTTCATGCAAGGCATGGCCGGTTCACGTATGCCAATCGCCGTTTCACACGGTGAAGGTCATGTCGAAGTGCGTGACGCGGTGCATTTGTCTCAGCTTGAACATGCCAATTTGGTTGCCCTGCGATTTGTCGACAACCACGGCCAGGTGACCGAAAATTACCCGGCTAACCCGAACGGTTCTCCGAACGGTATTACCGCGGTGACCAACCTGTCAGGCCGCGTCACGGTGATGATGCCTCACCCAGAGCGCGTCTTCCGCACGGTCAGTAACTCGTGGCACCCAGAAGAGTGGGGCGAGGATAGCCCGTGGATGCGTATGTTCCGCAATGCGCGTAAGCAGTTGGGTTAATTCCCCAAGCCTGTAAAAAATCCGGAGTGCTTTCAGCCTCCGGATTTTTTTTGAATCATGTTGCTGAAAAAGACAGCAATCAGCATTTTCCACTAATCATCATCCCATTAGAGATATTATTGCTTTTTTCTAACAATCAGTTTTTGTTGTTATTTTTAATCATGATTTACCTTTAAATAAAAAATGACTTATAAATCTCGACAGTCATTAAATAAGAATTATCTTAATCAAAGTCCTTAATTAAAGAGGTTCTTTGCAATCTGAATACTTTCTTACAAATCAACAGGTCTACGTTTAAATCTTATTTAACCATCTATTGTTAATATGCTCCTAAGATGAAAGGAGTATTTACTTAAATGGTTATTTCAAAAAAAAATTCTTGCTGGATAGTTGTATTATCTAGCCTTTTGTCGGTGTCAGCGTTTGCCAGCAGCGCAACGACGACATCGGTTTCAACACCAGAAAAATCAGGCTTTAGCTCGTGGTGGGATTCGTGGAAGAATGACGTCTCAACCACTTGGAATGATTCACCGAACCAAGATCTCTACTTACCGGTTATTACGTGGCACAACCGTCTGACGTATGACAAAGAGAAAACCGATAAATATAACGAGCGCCCGTGGGGTGGTGGTTATGGTATTTCTCGTTATGACGAAAACGGCGACTGGCATGGTATCTATTTGATGGCCTTTAAGGACTCGCATAATAAGTGGGAGCCGATTGGCGGTTACGGCTATCAAAAAATATGGCAACCGGCAGAGGATAAAAATTTCCGTCTGGGATTAGGTTATACGGCGGCCGTGACGGCGCGTGATGATTATTCTTATATTCCCATACCGATTGTGTTGCCATTAGCTTCGGTGGGGTATAACAAATTGACGTTCCAAGCCACCTATATCCCCGGCACCTACAATAACGGCAACGTCTTCTTTGCGTGGCTGCGTTATCAGTTCTGATTGGGTTGTCATAAAAGTGTCATGCTCGCGTTTTGATGTGAGCTTGATCGCCCTCTGTTATTACATATTCACCTATGCTGAAAATTCACCGCTGGCATCAATCTGATCAATGGATTGAGCCACGGTGGATCGTCATTGCCAAGGAAACCCTACAGAGGAATCACCATTGAAAACCACTCACCACGTTTTAGCCCTGACCGCATTAGCCTGCCTGCTGCCGATGAGCACCCCGTCTTTTGCTGCCAACACGTCTTTAGAATTACAACAGGTTCTGGTCATGAGCCGTCACGGCATCCGCGCCCCACTGGTTAATTACGGTGACGTGCTGGCGGAGTCGACCACGCATACCTGGCCAAAATGGCAAACCGAAGGCGGATTATTGACTCCGAAAGGGGGCAAAGTTGAAGAGCACATGGGGCAGTATTTCCGCGCATGGCTGGCAAAAACTCAACTGCTTCCCGCCACTCAGTGTCCTACGGCCGGGCAGGTCTTCTCTTATGCCAACAGCTTGCCGCGTACCATCGACACGGCTAAACATTTCATCACCGGTGCCTTCCCCGGCTGCGATGTGAATGTGGTGAATCGGGTGGAAATCGGCAAAATGGATCCGGTTTTCAACCCAATCATCACCGCCGAAGTGAATGATAAATTTAAAACCGATGCGCTGAACTCTGTCGCGCAGCATGCGGGTGAGGGCGGCATCGACGGTTTAAATCAGCGTCTGAAGCCTAACTATTTGCTGCTGCAAAAAGTGATGGATTATCAGAATTCGAAAGTGTGCAAACAGGATAAACAGTGTGATTTGGCGTCTCAGCCATCGAGCGTGGTGCTGACTCAGGGTAAAGAACCGGGGATCACCGGGCCGCTGCGAATGGGCACCGGCGCTGCGGATGCCTTTATGTTGCAGTATTACGAAGGCTTCCCAATGAAAGATGTCGCGTGGGGGCAGATCCAAACGCCCGCGCAGTGGACCCAACTGGAAACCATCAAGAATATGTACCATGAAACCTTGTTTGGTTCGCCAGCCATTGCTGCTAACGCGGCCAAGCCGCTGTTGACGTTTATTTCTGGCGCGTTGAATAAAGACGATGCGAAATCGGAAGACCAGCAGTCTGCGCAGCAGGCTAAACTGGCTTTGCTGGTAGGGCATGATTCCAACATCGCGTCTTTACTGGCGGCGTTGAAAACCAAAGATTACACCTTGCCGGGCCAGTACGAACGTACGCCGATCAGCGGGGCGGTGGTCTTCCAGCGCTGGCATGATAAGAAAACCAATCAGGATCTGATGAAGATTGAGTATGTTTATCCCACCGCTAAGCAGATCCGTAACAGCGCTGCCCTGAGCCTGAAAAATCCACCGCAACGCGTGACCCTGCAAATCGAAGGATGTGACATCGATAAGCAAGGCTTCTGCCCGATGGACAAATTCAATCAGGCGCTGCAAAAAGACCTGCAAGGCTAAGAGGCGGCCTCCGTTGCCTTGCCTTTCGGCGGGTAAGAGGCTACGTAATGTTGTGGAGCATAAGAGTGGCCTCGGGTTGATTGATTCAATTCGAGGCTTTTCTCTTTCTGCGCCTTGCAACACGCTACTCAATCTCTTGCTTAACTTTTGCTCAGAACAGAAAGATCCTGAGCACCCGCGCGAAAGTGGATCAATATCCCCTCACTCCATAAGGGGTTATTCCTTTGTTTGCTAAAGCAATTTATTCGCTAACCATTGCGTTATTAGTCATTTAACTAACCTTTTCAGCTCACTGATAATTGCGCTATCTCCTCTTTTGGCGCGCCGTTATGTCATCTACCTCCCACTATCTTCATGCTCGTCAGCGGGCCGATATTCACCAGCGTGCGCAAGCCTGGTGGTGGCGGCTGGAATTACCGACATGGATATTGATGGTGACGGTGTACAGCGGTTGGTTTGCGGTGGTTTTTTTCTGGCAAACGTTGGGCGCATGGGTAGCGACCCCGTTATTAGTGTTGTTCACCACCTGGTATATGTCGCTGCAACATGAACTTATTCACGGCCATCCGACGCGCCACCCCTGGCTGAATCAACTTTTTGGCACCTTACCGCTGGCGGTGTGGTACCCCTATGGTCTGTATCGTGACTCCCACCTGCATCATCATCGCAATGATCATCTGACGCTGCCAGAAGATGACCCGGAAGGGTATTACTTCACCCGTGCACGCTGGGAGCGGTTTCCTGCGTGGTTTGTTTCCGTCATCCGTTTGCGAAATACGCTGCCGGGCCGCATGATTATTGGGCCGCTTCTGGATATTTACGCGACCTTATCCGGCGCGCTGCAGGCGATGTTGAAAGGCGATATCAAGACGACGGCCATGTGGCTGTTCCAACTTGCGATGCTGCTGCCGTTATTCTATTGGATGTCGCTGCGCGGCCTGTCTCCAGTCTATTTCTTATTGGCCGTCAGCTATCCGGCACTCAGCCTGACTAAGCTGCGCTCTTTCTTTGAGCACCGTGCGCATGACGCGCCCGAAGCCCGTTCCACCCTTAATGAGGCGGGGTTGGGCTGGCGTTTGCTGTTTCTCAATTTGAATTACCATCTGGTTCACCATGACCTGCCGGGTTTGCCGTGGTTTGCATTGCGTGACGTCTATTTGGCTGAACGCGACGCCTATATCCAGCGTAGCGAAGGATTTTTAGTGGACGGCTATGCGCAGTGGCTTAATGATCACGCGTTAACGCCGATTGAGGTGGAAATCCATCCATTAGCACCGGGACAACCGGATGTGTCGACACCGATCAACGGTTATGATTATCAGCAACCCGTTCGTCAGGAATCTTGAAAATAAGGAACATCACATGCTGATTTCATTACCGATGTACGCCGTGGTGCGTGATGACGTGGAACAATTCTGGCTGGCTTTTTCCCGCCAGTTAGCGAGTTTAAGTCACGACGTTTTCCCCACCGACCTGAGTTGGCCTGAAGATCGTCTTACCCATTGGCAACACCCCGATTTACTGCTCAGCCAAACCTGCGGTTTTCCGCTGGTCGAGTTTTTACCGAACGTTCAACTGGTCGGTACTTTTAGTTACGATGCACCGGGATGTACCGGGCCGTATTACCGCAGCTTCCTGTTGGCTCGACATGAAGACCGACAGGCTTCGCTGGCTGATTTTCGCGGGCGCACTCTGGCCTTCAACAGCACGGATTCGCAATCAGGCTATAACAGCCTTAGGGCGTTGATTGCACCGCTGGCGGATAACGGACGCTTCTTTGCTGACGCGCGGGAAACAGGGGCACACCGTCACTCGCTGAGCTTCGTTCGGCAAGGTCAGGCAGATATCGCAGCAATAGACTGCGTGACGCTGGAATTGCTGCGCCGTTATGAGCCTGAAGCCCTCACCGGCCTGAGTATCGTTGGTGAAACCGCCGCGGCTCCCGGTTTGCCGTTGATCACCTCGGCGAGTACCTCGCCGGACACACTTAATCTTCTGCGTCTGGCACTGTTGGAAACTCTGGCGGATCCGAGAAATGATGCCCTGTGCGAACGGCTATTGCTCAAGGATTTCAGCGTGTTACCCCGTGAGGAATATCAGGTTATTGAGCGGATGAGGGATGAGGCGCTGCGACTGGGCGTGAGTCAGCTCTAAACCTTATTGATTTTCAAGCGTAAAAAAACCGGACATAGTGTTCCGGTTTTTGGGTTTTATCGGGTGGGGAAAGGAAAATCAGTGCGTTTCGATCGGGTAATCTTCGTCGACGCTGCCCCATTCGGCCCATGAGCCATCGTACAACATCACCTCCTTCACGCCGAGCGAGTCCAGACCAAATGCCAGAGCGGCGGCGGTCACGCCAGAGCCACAACTGGTGATCACTGGTTTTGTCAGGTCCACGCCCAATTTTTCGAACGTCTCTTTCAACGCCTGAGGGGATTTCAGATGACCATTTTCCGTCAATGCAGTGAAAGGAACGCTGAGGCTGCCGGGAATATGGCCGCCGTGCAAGCCGGCGCGTGGCTCAGGCAATTCGGCTTTAAAGCGTCCGAGCGAACGTGCGTCAATGATTTGCACTTTACCCAGTGAATCCAGAACTTGCTGGGCATTGACCACCACCGGGCGCAGCAGGGTGGCGTTGAAGGTGCTCGGCACCCGAACAATCTCACCGCTTTGCGTGGGACGTCCTTCGGCTTTCCAGGCGTTAAATCCCCCATCCAGCACGCGGACCGTTTTGGCACCAAAACTGGTCAGCATCCACCAGACGCGCGGCGCGGAGAATAAATCCCCTTCATCATACAAAATGATGGTTTGCGTCTCGGCAACGCCCAGTTTGCTCAAAGAGGCGGAAAATTCCTCCGCGGTGGGCATCATATGCGGCAAGCCGGTGCTGCAATCTGAAATGCTGTCGACGTCGACATGGATCGCACCGGGAATATGAGCTTTGAGGTATTTACCGTGGAAATCGACAGGTGGCGTGATACCCGGTTTTGACTTGCTACAGTCAATGATCACGACATCGGGAGCGTTGAGGTTTTTCGCCAGCCACTCGGTGGTGACAGTATGTACAGAAGTGCTCATGTTGTTGCCTTATCCTCGTCATTCGTAGGGGAAGCGTTTTTTTAAAGCAAATGTTCTACGACATTTCGTCAGTTAAATCACCGGGGATCAAAGAGTAGACCCAGGCATCTCTCGGCTGGCCGTGATAATACAGCCGGTTACGATGTAATCCTTCAGACGTTGCGCCCACTTTTTCAGCAACGCGACGGCTGCGCTGATTTCCGTCCATGGCGACAATTTCCACCCGCGTCAGGCCAAGCTGTTGGAAGGCAAAACGGGTGATCGCTTTTGCGGCCAAGGGAGCTAAAGATTTACCGGTAAAATCGCTGCGGATCCAGTAACCGATATTGGCAAATTTGTAATCAGTATTGATGCGATTCACACTGACCGAACCCACGATCTCACCACTGTGGCGGTCAAACAGGCAAAAATTGAATTCGACGCCACGATGGCGCTTTTGCTCGCTGTCGAGCAGATATTTACGGCTGTCTTCCAACTGATAATTTTCATTACACCAACTTTCCCATGCACCGATTTCTGTCACTGAAGCGCGGATCGCATCGAAATGCAGCGGGGCTTCAAGCTCAGTGGCGATGCGAATGTCGATATCAGCATCCTGATAGATTTGGCGTGGGGTCATGCATGACTCCTGTCAGTGGCATACGCAATAGTAATAAATTCAGCCTCACACATTCGTTGTGATGATGTCAATTGGGCGAGCGCCTTCACTGTGGGCCAAGCACTCACTGCTGTTCAATCAGCATCACCAATTTAAATTCGGCATGGCCGGCAGGGAAAAATGTTTGTTGCCGATAGACCACTTCGCCCTGACGTGGATGTTGGAAATGGCGTTCGCCACCTTCACGGCCCAATACATCTTGCTGTGTCCACCACTGGTTGAATGCCGCGCTTTCCTCGCGCAGTGCCATCACGCACTGGCGAATGGCATCGGAGTGGGCGTAATGGCCGCTTTCGGCACGAAACTCCGCCACCACGCGTTTGGCGCGCTGTTCCCAATTAACGACCAGCGTTTTTGCCAGCGGGTGCAGGAACATGAAACGTAGCAGATTGGGCTGCGGTTCGACGCCAAGCCAACCTGCAAACAACTGTTCTGCCTGCGGATTCCAGCTTAAGACATTCCATGCGCTATCCAGTAAATAGCCGGGGCAGGCGAGCTGGTGGACCGACTCACTGATCCGCGCATCCGGCGCGTCGTCGGCCATGCGGGCTTGCGGATCTTTCACCTCGGCTAAACTGAATAAATAGTCACGCGCTGCCGGTTCTAAACGTAGCGCTTGCGACAGCCTGTCCAGTGTGGCGGCGGAAATCGACACATCGCGGCCCTGTTCAATCCAGGTATACCAGGTGGTGCTGATCCCGCTGATTTGCGCCAGTTCTTCACGGCGCAGACCGCTGGTGCGGCGGCGAGGTGAGGTGGGCAAACCCACGTCCTGCGGAGTCACACGTTCACGTTGCGCACGCAAAAATGCCCCTAACGCTTTCGGGCCGTTGAGAAGTTCAGTGTGATTCATACGTTGGCTACTCGGGTTAAATGCGTAAACAGGGTGTTATTGATACCAGTATAACTGCTCATATTGTACCCGTATAGCGTAATGCCTATAGTCGTTCTTACCGCTAAAAAGGTGCGGGTATGACGCCCGATATTAAAATCAAAACAGAACGACGGGAGCAGCAATGGAAAGTAAAAACAGTCACGGTCATACGGTCGATAAACAGTTCGGTTCACAGGCTCAGGATTACCTGACCAGCACGGTTCACTCGCAAGGGGCTGATTTACAGCGTCTGGCGGCCTTGCTGCAATCTCACCCCGATGCAGTGGTGATTGATTTGGGCTGTGGCGCGGGGCACGCCAGCTTTGTGGCAGCCAACGCGGTGAAAAGCGTGGTGGCCTACGATCTGTCGGCGCAAATGCTGGAGGTAGTTGCCAGCGCGGCGAAAGACAAAGGGCTGGAGAATATTTCGGTACAACAAGGCTATGCTGAAAGCTTGCCGTTTGCCGACAACAGTGCGGACGTGATCATCAGCCGTTATTCCGCGCACCATTGGCACGATGTCGGACAAGCGTTGCGCGAGGCGCGCCGCGTGCTGAAGCCCGGCGGTCAATTCATCATGATGGATTTGGCGTCGGTCGGTGATCCGGTCAAAGACATCTTTTTACAGACCATCGAAAAATTGCGCGACAACTCGCATGTGCACAATTATGCGCCGGGTGAATGGCTGAGCTTATTTACCGAAGCCGGATTTTTGGTGCAAGAGTTGACCTCAGGCCGTACCCCTCTGGAATTTACCAGTTGGGTGGAAAGAATGCGTACGCCGCAACATTTTGTGGTGGCGATCCGCGAACTGCAGAAAGTGATGTCAGACGAGGTGATCCAGCATTTTGACATCCAGCCCGACGGCTCTTTCACCGTGGACTTAGCCTTTATTGTGGCTAAAAAAGCGGGTTAATCGCGAAAGGGCGCAGGTACGACCGTTGTGATAAAAACCTGCGCCCACTCGTTTATTTCTGCTTAAAAATCTTCTGTCCTATCATCACCACGGCCAGTACCGCAGCGCCGACGATCAGACCAACCACCAAGTCTGCCGCACCGGTGATAAGCGTGCTGACGAAACCTTGATGACCCTGATTTAACACATCGATCAAACTGTGCATAAAGGGCAGGCCGTGGCTAATAATGCTACCACCGACTAAGAACATTGCAAAGGTGCCGACCACCGAGAGCGTTTTCATCAGCAGCGGTGCCGCATTGACAATCATGCCGCCAAACGCGCGCACGCCGTTCATCAGGCTACTTTCACCGCGTAATTTGCTCAGGTATAAACCGGCATCGTCAATTTTGACAATCGCACCGACCAGGCCATAAACGCCGAGGGTCATCGCGAGGGCAATCACTACCATCACGGTCACCTGGCTCATAAAGGGCGCTGCCGCCACGGTACCCAACGAAATCACGATGATTTCCGCCGACAGTATAAAGTCGGTACGCACGGCACCCTTTATTTTTTCTTTTTCAATCTTAGCGACGTCAGCGTCGGATTTTACCTCGCGCGAGGCATCCGGCTTTTCGTGCGCTGGTTCTTTGCCATGTAATAGCTTATGCGCCACCTTTTCGAAACCTTCATAACACAGGTAAGCGCCACCAATCATCAGCAAGGGCGTGATGCCCCATGGGGCAAAGGCGCTGATCAGCAAAGCCAGAGGCACTAAAATCGCTTTATTAATCAATGAGCCTTTTGCCACTGCCCAGACAATCGGCAATTCCCGATCGGCTTTAACCCCACTGACTTGTTGAGCATTTAGCGCCAGATCGTCCCCTAACACACTGGCGGTTTTTTTGGCCGCCACTTTACTCATTGCTGCCACATCATCAAGAATTGAGGCAATATCATCGATTAATGCCAGCAGGCTGGTTCCAGCCATAGATGTACTCCGTTTTGTCATCAGTAAAAAGAATGATAACAGTGATTGCTATCGGGCGTCGATTTGTGCGAATCTGCGTATCGGGTTGTAAATAACCGTCATCAAACTCCATGAAAAATCCTTAATTCCCTGCACCTTCTTGACGTTGAAACCTTTGCTTTCATTCTCTCCTTATTTTCGTCATAAAGATTAAACATCTTTACGGC
>Ga0105858_1000326_pt1 | contig 22314 bp, 13 predicted proteins | sample OrgsoiDNA_201062_FD_89683 | JGI IMG/M metagenome (GOLD analysis project Ga0105858, IMG submission 89683) | Permafrost soil microbial communities from the Arctic, to analyse light accelerated degradation of dissolved organic matter (DOM) -... | ecosystem: Environmental > Terrestrial > Soil >...
AGCGAACGGGTGCTTGCAAGAAAGACCCGAGACCCTCGCCCACTGCGGCCGTTGCGGGCAACGACGCCGCCATGACTGCGTCCGAGGTGAGATGCAGCGGCGGTTAGCCGGCCGGCCACTGCGGACTACCTCACCTCGGTAAGCGAATTGGCCAGATCCAGCACATGCCGCTGGCTAGCCTTTGACGTTAGCGAGCACCTCGCGCGCGGCGCGCGCTACCGCATCCGTCGTGATGTCGAATTTGGCATAGACGTCGCCAACTTTCCCTGACTCACCAAAGTCATGCATGCCGACAAATTTGCCCTCGAGGCCGATATACCTGTCCCAGCCCAGTTCGACCGCCGCCTCGACGGCAACTCTGGCCTTTGTCTCGCCTAACACCGACTTCTTGTACGCGAGATCCTGTTCCTCGAATAGCAGACGACAAGGCATCGAAACTACCGCGGTCGGCACCCCCTCCTTTTGCAGGATCTCCCTTGCCTCCACGGCAAGGTGCAGTTCAGACCCCGTCGCTAACAATGTCAGTTGGCGAGGGCCGCCCTCTGCTTCCAGCAAGACATAGGCGCCCCGGGCAGACTTATTTTCCACGCCGGACTCCTTACGCAGAAGTGGCATGGGCTGGCGAGACAGCGCAAGAAGCGCGGCCCGGCGCGGCTGCTCCAGGATGAGTTCCCAGCATTCCGCAGTTTCTACCGCGTCACCCGGCCGATATACGCCGAGATGAGGAATCGCGCGAAGCGCTGCGAGGTGCTCGACGGGCTGGTGCGTCGGTCCGTCCTCGCCCAGCCCTATCGAATCGTGCGTCATGACGAAGGTTGTCCGTATCCGCATCATGGATGCTAGCCGGATGGCCGGACGGCAATAGTCGGAAAAACAAAGAAACGTGCCGCCGTAGGGGATCAACCCGCCGTGCAGCGCCAAACCGTTCATTGCTGCGGCCATGCCGTGCTCGCGTACGCCATAGTGCACGTACGATCCTTCATAGTGACCCGGCTTGATCTCGACCTGGTTTTTCGCCTTGGTATTGTTCGACGGCGTCAAATCGGCAGACCCGCCCAGCAATTCCGGGATCGCTTCGAATAGGTGGTTGAGTACAGCGCCGCTCGCTTGCCGCGTAGCCATCGCGGCCCCACTTGCGATGAATTCGGCGCGCGCCGCGGCGATCGCGTTTTTCCAGTCGACGGGAAGCTCACCTTTGCTGCGCCGCTCGAACTCGCCACGCAGCCCAGTTGGGGCTTGTTTTACGCGTTCCGCCCATGCAAGCCTGGCGCCCCGGCCTTTCGCGCCGATCTCACGCCACTCGGCTAGCAATTCGTCCGGGATCACGAACGGTGGCGAATTCCAGCCAAGGATCTTGCGGGCTCCCGCGATTTCTTCCTCACCGGGTGCATCGCTATGTGCCTTCTGGGTTCCCGCCCTGGTCGGAAATCCGAAGCCAATGATTGTCTTGCACGCGATCAGCGTAGGCTGGTCAGCTTTCGCGCGAGCCGTCGTGATCGCGTCGCGGATGGCGTCGGTATCGTGCCCGTCGATTTCCAGCACGTGCCAGCCCGACGCACGAAAGCGTTCGGGCTCATTGTCGGAAACCGAAAGACTCGTCGCCCCATCGATCGAGATGGAGTTGTTGTCCCAGAACGCTATCAGGCGACCAAGCTTGAGGTGACCCGCAAGCGATATCGCTTCCTGACTGATTCCCTCCATCAAACAGCCGTCGCCCAGGAAAACGTAGGTGAAGTGGTCGACCAGATCGTCGCCGAAACTCGCGTTCAGGATGCGTTCGCCAAGCGCCATTCCGACTGACTCTGCGATTCCTTGCCCCAGCGGTCCGGTGGTCAGTTCAATACCGTCTGCATGCCCATATTCAGGGTGGCCCGGCGTCTTGCTTCCGACCTGGCGGAACTTGTGCAGCTCCTCGATCGGCATGTCCGAATAGCCCGTCAGAAATAACAGGCTGTACAGCAGCATCGAACCGTGGCCGTTAGATAGGACAAATCGATCCCGGTCGATCCAGTGCGGATCCGCGGCATCGAATTGCATGAAATCCTTGAACAGGACGGTGGCGATGTCGGCCATGCCCATGGGGGCGCCGGGATGGCCGCTTTTCGCGTTCTGGACCGAGTCCATCGCAAGGAACCGGATGCAGTTCGCCATGTCGCGAAGATGCGGATCACGCGGTGCCGGCACGCTTTTTGGTGCCGTTGGGGCTGCGGAGGCTTGGTCTGGCATCGGATATCTCCTCAAGCAATAACGTTTGGCGCTTAGCCGTCGAATCGGAGGACCATTTGTTACGCAGTACTCGTGCCAAGCGCGCACGTCCCGCTGTCTTTCATATCAGCGCGGCGTGCAATGCGTGCGTGCCGCCTTGGTAGATGACTCGGAACCGGGGGTTTTACTTTAAACGCAGTATTTCCTATCGGCAAGCTGTCTCTTGGCTCATTCCGGCCGCGTAGGTCACGGCGAACCCGGGAACGTGCTTCCCGTATACAGGCCTTCGGCTTTCGAGGTAAGGTCGCTCGTTTCAATGAGCCCGTCGATCAGCGTGGTGGCTTCGCTAAGTAGTCAGGTATTCGACCACACGCCAGGTTGGCAGGCTCTCGGATACTTGACCTATAAACTCCCCTCCGTACTAACCTCTTTCAGCTCCCCCGTAGCGAGATTTAGAACGAAGCCGCGAATTGCGATTTCTGACGGTACCCACGGATGAGAGCGAAGCTTCAACATCTGCTTCCTCGTTGCGTCATTTACGTCGGTATAGAAGTGGAACTTTGCGGGTTCCACTGCCAACACGCCAGTGCGTTCGTGAAGATGCTTCTCGAACGACTCGTCCGTAAACATTTCACTCCCACATCCCGTGTGCCCAACAATCATGACTTCCTTCACGCCCAGAACGTGAATCGAAAACATGAGCGACCGCACAACATCATCTGTAACGACCGTTCCAACATTCCGAATGAGGTCCGCGTCGGCGGCTTTGATATCGAAACGTTCTAGTAGTCCATTCATACGAGGGTCCATGCATGTGATGATCGCAACCTTCGGAGCCGGCTTGCCCGCCAGCGATGGATCGTGGTGCTTTGCACTTGCTTGACTTGAAACGATTGCGTGATCGATCAGACTCATTTGGATTCTCCGTCTGTGCGCTTCACGATCGATGTCTTCGATTGCATGAAAGCGCGGTTTGTCGGCACTCGTTGAAAACTTGGCACGGGAGGAGGCCGAGAGTTTGGCTCTCGGCTATTGGTACCCGTGCCCATTGCCCGATCAAAATATCTCTATATTTTTAACTTAGTATTCCTTTATAAATAATATCAACTTGCACCGATAGAGTGCGAGCGATAGGTTGACTGACGTGTCAGCTGCGCTCGCTGCGCCTTGCTGCTGAGTCGTTGCAGCGCCCAGATCATCGAGCAACGAGGGGTCATCCTCCACCTGCCTGAATGAGGCGGGCGCCACGCTTCGGTCGTGGTCGGACTTGCAAATGTTGGGGGGACACTTTGCCCGATTAAAATCCGACGCCAGAAATGCGGTACAAAACAGGCGGTCAATTCTTCGAAAACCGCCTTCGCGGGCCGGCTTACAAACCTGAGATTGCGCAGGGTCAGGTTCGCATCAGCACCCTCAAGCGTCTCCAGACGACGCATCGACCAACTGGGTCCCAGAAGTTTCGGCAGCGGTCGGGATGCATTTCATTCTGGACGAGTTTCGACGCAAAATCATCGTGGCCCGGGGCAACTCAGTTGTTCTGTTCAGTCAGCAATGCGTCAGCTCCAAGCTGATACGGACAGGCTCGATAGCCCAGACCGTCGATCGCCGAAAACGCTACTGTTCTTGTCGACGTTGGAGTCAGCACGGCCGCCGCTAATTCCCGGAAAATCCCCGTGTCTTTTCACTTTTACTTGCGACTTGCAGTACCGTTCAATTTCCCTACTCATCGATAGCCGCGTGCAGGTACTTTTCCTGACGCGCAACGTGCATCGACGCGTAACCCGGTGCGGTCGATGCCGTTGCCTCTGGTCCGATATATTGCAGCGCTGCCGGTGCCTTCACAATTTCCAACATCTGTTCCAGCACGAAATTCCACGAACCCTGGTTTTTCGACTCTTCCTGACACCAGACGACACTCTTCAGATTCGGATAGCGCGTAAGCTCCGAACTGATCTGCTTCGCGGGGAACGGATATAACTGTTCAACGCGAATCAACGCGATATTGTCCTTTTTGGACTTGCGCCGACGCTCCAGAAGGTCGAAGTAGACCTTACCCGAACACAGGATGACGCGCTCCACCTTGGACGCTGCTTCCTCCGTAGGCGATTCAGCAAGAATCTCGTTGAATTGGCCGTTGGCGAGATCCTCGAGGCTGCTGACAGCCTCCGGGTGGCGCAGAAGTGACTTGGGCGTCATTACAACAAGCGGAACGCGATCGTCCAGCACGGCCTGCATCCGCAGCAGGTGGAAAATCTGAGACGGCGTCGTGGGCTGACAAACCCGCATGTTTTCCTGTGCACACAGCTGCAGGTAGCGCTCAAGCCGGGCGGACGCGTGTTCCGGACCCTGCCCTTCCTGGCCGTGCGGAAGGAGCATCGTCAGACCACTGCGTTGCCCCCACTTTGCAGCACCTGCAGACAGAAAGTTGTCGATAACAACCTGCGCCCCGTTCGCGAAGTCGCCGAACTGCGCTTCCCACAATACGAGCGAGTTTTGTCGAACAATCGAGTACCCGTACTCGAAGCCCAGAACCGCTGATTCCGACAGAATCGAGTTGGTCACTGAAAAGCGTCCCTGGGTTTCCGACACGTTGTGCAGTGGGACGTACGTGCCCTCTCCCCGAGTCGATCGTTTCTGATCGTGGAGTACCGCGTGACGATGACTGAAGGTACCGCGTTCACTATCTTGTCCGCTCAAGCGCACGTCAATACCCGCAGAGAGCAGAGAGGCGAACGCCAGGTGCTCGCCCATACCCCAGTCCAGCGGACGCTTACCTTCCGCCATCTCTCGACGGGCGGTCATGACCTTTGCAACGAGTGGATGCAACGAGTATTGCTCAGGAATGCTGGTGATACTAAGTGCCACCTTTTGGACGAGATCTGGCAAGGGCGCCGCGTAGTGGATACGGCCAACGTTTCCATCGAGTACTTGCGGCCAGCTCACCTCATCGCTCATTTCATCGACCGGTTTCTTCTCTTCGGCGGTCTGCGCAGCGTCAAGTCGTTCACGGTAGTCATGGACATACTTCTCCACCTCCTCCCCCGTCAACACCCGCTCGTCCACAAGCTTCTTTGCATAGAGGGTACGGACACCCGGGTGGCCCGCAATGGACCGATACATCAACGGTTGCGTGATATTCGGCGTGTCCTGTTCCTGATGACCATGGCGGCGGAAGCAAACCAGATCGATAACGACACTCCTATTAAACATCGCCCGGAAATCGATTGCCAGGCGCGTGGCGGCAATCACCGCTTCAGGGTCGTCGCCGTTCACGTGCAGGATCGGCGCCTCGATCATCTTGGCAATGTCAGTGCAATAGAACGAGGACCGGACATCTTCCGGGTGGGAAGTGGTGAAGCCGACCTGATTATTCACAACAACATGGATCGTGCCGCCCGTACCGTAGCCCCGGGTATTCGAAAGGCTCATCGTCTCCATGACAATACCTTGCCCCGAAATCGCGGCGTCCCCATGGATCTCCACTGGTAGCACTGCGCCCGCACCTTGCCCCAATACTTCGCCGCGCGCGCGAGCAATACCTTGAACAACCGGGTTGACGATTTCCAGGTGCGACGGGTTAAACGCGAGTGTCACTTCTGCCAGCCCGGTTGCCGTCGGGAGGAACCCGGTAAACCCCTTGTGATATTTGACGTCACCCGCCGGAAGAAGATGCGCGGTTTTGCCGTCGAACTCGTCGAACAACGCAGCCAGCGGCTTACCGACAATATTGACGAGAACGTTCAGACGTCCACGGTGTGCCATGCCGAGAATTGAGCTCTTGATCCCCTTCGTGGCGCCATAGGCAACTAACTCATCCAGAAGGACAATGAGCGACTCGCCTCCCTCAAGTGAAAAGCGCTTCTGACCGACATAGCGGGTATGCAGGTATTTTTCGAGACCTTCGGCAGCCGTCAGTCGTTCGAGAATGTGCAGCTTGTCCCCGGTATCCAGGGTGGCTTTTGAACGTGAAGACTCAAGACGCATTTGCCACCAGCTACGCTGAATTGGATCGGTCAAGTGCATGAACTCGGCACCCAGCGTCCTGCAATACGTCTCTGTCAACGCCTCTGCCAAATCACCGAGCGTCGCGTCTTCGTTGAAGAAATATGCGCCCGACATGCTGAACTTTGTGTTCATGTCCGCCTGCGACAGATCGTAGTAACCCGGGTTTAATTCAGGCACTGGCACCGGCGTGCTCCAGCGCAGCGGATCCAGCTGAGCATTACGGGTGCCGACCAGGCGATAGGCCGAAATCAAGGCCTGCACGGAGACTTGCTTGCGGGCAAAACTCAGTACGTCGCTCTCTGAGCGTCCGCCGGTTTGCGCCTGCCTGGCCAGCGCGACAAACCGCGACACGACCGGTGCGTGCGCGACGTCGCCTGCGTCTGATCCATCAACCGCCGGCACGCCCTGCAACGCGTCGAAATAGCCGCGCCACTCTTCCGACACCGTGTTCGGATCGGCAAGGTATGCCTCGTATTGTTCCTCGACGTAAGGAGCGTTGCCGCCAAACAGGAAGGAGGTATTCCGATTCTGCATCATCATGATGATTCTGTCCTCAGTCGGGCTCACGCCCGGTATCTGTCACGAATTTACCCGAGACAGCACCCATTGCCGCCTTGGTCAACCCAATCGTCCACAGGTACACGAAGACAACAATCCGAATGCGAAAGAAGGCAAGATCCAGTGCCATCCAGTCCGCGTCAACTTGTGCAAGACCCCGCGACTCAAGTCGCCTGGTCCCTGTGCCCGTCAGGACCAGCGATCTCGCGACCGCCGGTGATACCAGTTTAGGTTTTACGGCCTTTCACCGGCGTGCTAGCTGGGATGGTTCCGGGCCATTTCCTGCTCATTTCAGGCCATCACGTCAAAATGTTCAGAATCTCGTCTACTCAAGAAGTCGAACAGTTTCGCCCCGCAAAGGCTCCAACAGCCGACGGAGCTTGTCAGGCAGACATACCACTCCAAATTGACGCGAGCGCCCTGCCACGCCGCGACGCGGCGACAGATTCCAGACAGCAATCCAAGGGTATGTCAGTCGCGTCGCGACAGGACTTCGCGATCGGTACCTCGGCCCCCGCCGAAAATTAATCTAAGCTTCGACAATAAGCACGTCATAGTTTTCGTCGTCGAAAGCGACGTAAAACTCTTCGGGCATCAGCCACGAATCCACACTCACCGTTTTCGTGTCAACGTCGACGTTGACCTTCGCGTCGCCGTCGACACTCTTCACTGCAGCCTCAATCGTCGAAATATCGGTTGAGCGGATTTCGTTTTTCACTAAGAATTTCACTTGTCATTTCTCCAATCGATAGCGCTTCGATAAAGTCGGATCTATCGGGTCATCGCGACCGGCACCTGGATCGAACCGGCGGCTACAGATGCAAGCTGAACCGTGCCGCAAAGTCGCGAATAACGTCTTCATTTCTCGATAGAAAATCCACTGACCAGCAGTCCTCAAGTTCGCCTGTCGCTTGAACGCGACGGGCAAATTCAAAACCATTGGCCTGCGCTGGCATCACAAAGTCCTTGCGATGCAGCGCCTTATCGCTGATAAACATACGCCCTTCATAGAAGAGACGCTGCCATGACCGGATCATTCCGTCACCGCGATTGTTGAGCAGCATTAACTTGACAGGGACGTCGTATGTGCTAGCTGTCTCAAGCTCGCCCATATTCATCCGAATGCTACCGTCGATGTCGCTGTCAATGTCGGACGGACAAGTTGTCTCAACAACGCGGCTGACTCGGTACATGCTTATCGGCGAAACGCGCGGTGCATGGGCCGGCAACAACGATTCGATGAGTGACCACAGTTGGTCGCCCATGATCCCTTCAGCCATTGTTTCCTGTCGGGCAAGACAAGACACGAAGTTAACACCGAGCAGAAAAGGTAAACAGCCCTCATGGGTAATCTCGCAACAGCATCTAAGGCATGCGGGGACGCGGTGCGCCTTGATCCGAGGACAGATTTCTCTGATTCAACACTGGAATTCGCTTAGCTAGCCGACAGGGGGATCGATGCGAGGCCGGTGACGTCGCGTTCGACAGCAAGCGGTGCCGAGGGTACGCTGCATGAGGAGGCGTGGTGATGGCAGTGGCGAACAGCGCCGCGGCAAAGCCCGCATCCCCCCATCGGAGGACATATGAGCGAAGCAGATCAAGGCGCCGCGCGCGTGCACGAGTTGAGTCATTTCATCGACGGTCAACGCGCCGCTGGCGCGAGCGGGAAGTTCGCCGACGTATTCGATCCGGCGCAAGGCCGAGTGACGGCCCGCGTACCAGTCGCAACCACAGCTGAAGTTGCCGCCGCTGTCGCCGCTGCAAAAGCCGCGTTCCCGGCCTGGAGCGAAACCGCGCCGCTGACGCGCGCTCGTCTGATGTTCAAGTTCAAGGCATTGCTTGACGCGCATACCGACGAACTCGCCGAGCTCATTACGCGCGATCACGGCAAGCTGTTGTCGGACGCGAAGGGCGAGGTCCTGCGCGGTATCGAAATCGTCGAATTCGCTTGCGGCATTCCGAACCTGCTCAAGACCGATTTCACCGATCAGGCCGGCGGCGATCTCGACGCCTGGAATCTACGTCAACCGCTCGGCGTGGCTGCGGGCGTCACGCCGTTCAATTTCCCGGTGGTGGTGCCGTGCTGGATGTTCGTGATGGCGGCCGCGTGCGGCAATACATTCATACTCAAGCCTTCAGAGCGCACTCCGTCGGCATCAATCCGGCTTGCCGAGTTGTTCATCGAGGCGGGCTTTCCCAAAGGGGTTTTCAATGTCGTGCATGGCAGCAAGGCCGTCGTCGACGCGCTGATCGAGCACCCCGATGTGGTCGCAATCTCTGTCGTCGCCTCGACACCGGTGGCTGAATACATCTACAGCGAAACGGCAAAGCGCGGCAAGCGCGTGCAGGCGTTAGGCAGTGCGAAGAACCACCTGGTCGTCATGCCCGACGCCAATCTCGATCAAGCCGTCGATGCGCTGATCGCCTCGTCATATGGCTCGGCCGGCGAACGCTGCATGGCGACCTCGGTCGCGGTAGCGGTTGGGAATATTGCAGATGAGCTGGTCGAGCGTCTCGCGCCGCGGGTGCGCGCGCTCAAGATCGGCGGCGGCATGGAGCCCGATCTCGACATGGGGCCGCTCATCTCCGCCGCGCATCGCACCAAGGTGTTGGGCTATATCGATGCGGGCGTTGCGGCAGGCGCCAAGCTCGTCGTCGATGGTCGCGGCCATACCGTGCCGGGCCACAAAGAAGGCTTCTTTCTCAGCGGCTCGCTCTTTGACGACGTGAAACCTGATATGAGCATCTATCGGGAAGAGATTTTCGGGCCGGTCCTGTCTGTTGTCCGCGTGCCTGATCTCGCGAGTGCGATAGCACTCGTCAACGCGCACGAACTGGGGAACTGCGTGTCGCTCTTCACATCTGACGGCCGCGCGGCGCGCACATTCTCCCGCCAGATTCACGTGGGCATGGTCGGCATCAATGTGCCGAGTCCGGTGCCGATGGCGTGGCATTCGTTCGGGGGCTGGAAGCGATCGCTGTTCGGCGATCATCACGCGTACGGCCAGGAAGCCGTGCGCTTTTACACGCACTACAAGAGCGTCATGCAGCGCTGGCCCGACAGCGTCGCCTAAGGCGCGGAATTCGCGATCCCCATGGCCCAAGCCAAGTAAGCCTACCCGAGCGTTGCGACACTGCTCTTTCATCCGATGCAGTACATGGCATGAATAAGCGAACGATTCCGGAAGGCGAGTTTGATTAAGTGACTGTCGGTGCGGGCACGGCGGGCTACTTGCCCGCCAATCGCTTGAGCCCCTGTCACGCGATGCCCGCCGCGCAGGCACACCGGCGCGGCACCGGGTCGGCCGGTTGCGCTCGGGCATGTCGGCAATGCGAAAAAAACTGTCGCGTCAGAACACGTGCATTATCCCGATGTACGCGCCGGTCTGCGATTCGCCTGCTATCGGGCTTGTCGGCGAGCTCGAATCGCGCGGCGTCGCGAACACCGAGAAGGTGGCGTTCTTGCTGTTGTTCACGTACGCAACGGTGCCGTACAGGAACGTGCGCGCGCTCAGGTTGTAGGTGGTCCCGAGCGCATAGAGCATCGCGTGGCTGCCCGGGTCGTGCGAGACGTCGCCGCCGCCGTCGCCTACACGGATGTAGAAGCCCGCCGCCGTCACGGCCCAGTGCGGTGTGGCCTGATAGGTGGCGCCGAGCCAGTAGTGGTCGGCGCTGTCGGCCACGCCCGCGGGCGAATCGGGCGCCGCGTAATGCGTGTACGCGGCCTGGATCTTGAATTTTTGTACGCGCACGTTGGCGCCCACGAAGTACTCGCGCGAGGCCGTGAAGATGTTGGATAAGCGACCGTTCGAATCGCGCAGCTCGTCGTAGATGCCGCGAAGGTCGAAGAGCGGCGAGTGATAGCTCAACATGATGCCGTCCGAGCGGCCGAAATCGCCTTGGGCGCCGTTGTTGAAGCCGCTCGTCTGGTTGCCGAAGGCGTACTGCCCCTGCGCGTCGAGGCCGTGCCAGACGGGGCTGTGATATTCGACATTGTTGCTCGTTTGCTGCCAGTTGCGCCCGCGCACGAGCGAGGCCGACGAGACCGCCTGCTGCACGAACGGATCGAATTCCCACACGCCGTCGCTGTCGATGAAGAGATTGCGCCCTGCCTGCAGCTGGCCCCACGTCTCATTCTTCAAGCCGACGTACGCGCGGCGCGAGAACATCTTGCCGCCGCCCGTGGTGCCGTTCATGAGCTGCAGCGCGGTTTCGAGGTCGAACAGCGCATTGTTGCCGCCGCCAAGGTCCTCGGTCCCCTTGAAGCCGAGCATGCTCGTGCCCCAGTCGCCTCCTTCCGCGCTCCAGCGGCTAGCGTTGCCGCCCGTGCCGTTGGCGATGTGATTCAGGTATTCGACACCACCGTCGGCGCGGCCATACAGCGTCACGCTCGACTGTGCCGATGCGGCCATGCTGGCTGCGAGCAGCGCGAATGCGCCCAGTTGATATTTCACGTCAGCTCCCCAGGTCGACTCTTCTTTCGTTGTCCGCGCCGTCCCTAGCCCTGCGCGCGGCGCCCGCCGGCAACGCATGATTCAATGCGGACCGGCCGGGCGCATACCGCGTGACAAATATAGCGTGTCACGTGCACTGCGACTATGCTGCACAGCAGCGGCCGCAGATTTCGGCGACCGGGACGAGATCCTTCTCTTCAACACTCACTTACCGAGAACGCGAAACCCTTGAATGACACACAATAGATATGTGCTTACAACCTCCCCGTCAAGCGCCTCGTTGAATCCGCCCGCCTGCTGAGCTGGACTTAGGGCAGCGGCAAGACAGGGCTTCCGTTACGGAGGAGCACTCGACACCGTTTTTCAACCGCCTGTCAGGTCATCCTTGGTCCAGCCACCGCCGAGCGCGCGAATGAGGTCTACATTCGCGTCCAGCTGCTGCGTTCGAAGCTGGATGACGCTGCGTTCCGATTCGAGCGCAGCGGATTGCGACTCGACCACGTCCAGATAGCTGACTGCACCGCGCCGATAGAGTGCGAGCGACAGGTTGACTGACGTGTCAGCTGCGCTTGCGGCATCTTGCTGCTGATCCGTTGCGGTGCCCAGGTCGTCGAGCAACGAAAGGTCATCTTCCACCTGCCTGAATGAGGCCAGCACCACGCTTCGGTAGCGGTCGCCTGCCTCCGACGTTGCGGCCTTCGCGGACTCCACCTGTGCCTGACGCTTACCGCCGTCGAAGAGGTACACCGCAAGCGTTGGCCCGATCGCCCAGAAGGAACTGGGGGCGCTGAGCAGATCTCCCAACACCGAGCTTTGCACCCCGCCCGCCGCACTGAGCGTCAGCGATGGGAAGTACGCGGCCCGTGCAACGCCAATCCGCGCGTTAGCCTCTGCTACACGGCGTTCGGCTGCGGCGACATCCGGTCGCCTTTGCAGCAATGCTGATGGCACGCCAACCGGGATGGCAGGCAATTGAACGGGACGGGTACTCGGCTCAATCCGAAAGTCCGATGGCGACGCGCCGACCAGGACAGCAATCGCATGTTCCAGCAATGCCCGCTTGGCCCTGACCTGCGTGAGCGTGGACTCAGCCGACGACAACTGGTTGGTTGCACGCGCCACGTCGAGACCCGACACAACTCCACCGCCGTGCCGCCTGCGAGTCAGATCGAGCGCCTTCTGATACGCCTCGTCAGTACCCTTGATCAACTGGATCTGCTGATCAAGGCCGCGCAGGTCGATGTAGCTTCGCGCCAGTTCGATTTCGAGGCTCAACTGCGTCGACGCCAGATCAGCTTTTGACGCCAGGCCCTCGTCCTTGCTCGCCGCAACGGAATCGCGCACGCGTCCCCAAAGGTCGACTTCGTAGTCAATCTCGACGCCCAGCGTGGCCGAGTTGTAGTCAGTCGGCCCAGTGGCATTGCGCAACGGCCTCGTGTCTGACTCGCGCTCACGCTGGAGATTGCCCGCAGTGGATACCTGAGGATACAGTTGCGAGCTGACCTGCTTGATATACGCCTCGGCCTGCACATAGTGAAAATACGCGGCGCGCAGATCGGGGTTATTCGCGATCAGGCGTTGCTCGAGGTCATCGAGTCCGGGCTCCTGGTAGAGCTTCCACCATCCCGCACGGTCAAGCTGGTCAGCGGGGCTGGCCGCGGTCCAGGGCTCCTGAGACTGACCCAGAGACTGGTACTGCGCCGCGACGGGCACGTCCGGCACCTCGTAGAGCGGCGCGAGTGAGCACGCGGCAAGTGCCGCAGCACTCGCGATCGGGGCCAATGTCCAATACCGATACTTAGCCATGCTTCGCAACCTTGGCCCCGGGGCTGATCACCTGAACATGGTCACCCTCGACAAGACCATCGGGCGGCGTGTCGATCACACGATCACTGTCGGCCAGTCCCGAACCGATATCTACCGCGTTCCCCAGGTCCTGCAGGATGGCAACGGATTTAAACCGGATCGTGTCGCGACCGTCGACGGTCGCTAGCCGGAGCCCTTGGTTGTCGAAGATCAACGCGCTGGCCGGCACGCGCAACGCACCGGCACGTGCCGGCAGGACAAAGTGCAGGTTCACGAAGCCGCCCGGCAGCAGCAGATGACCGGGATTGTCGACCAGCAACTGGACGAGCGTCGTTCCCGATGCCGCGTTAACGGAGTCGGCCAGACCCACAACCGTAGCCGTAAAGTTCTTGCCGGGATACTCCGGGACGGTGAAGGTCGCGGTCCCACCGGATTTCATCACCGGTGCATCTTCTTGCGGCACATGCACGTAGAGACGCAGCTTGTCCACGCTCGATACCGAAAAGAGCTGCGGCGCGGTACCACCGCCGGCATTGATCAATGCGCCAACATCCGTGTCGCGCGCGGTGATCACGCCGTTGAATGGTGCGACGATTTTGGCGAAACTCTTGGTTGCGACCAGCCTGTCGACGTTTGCCTGAGCCGCCGCCACGCGGGCCTGCTTTGCCACATAGTCTTGTGTGCGGTCATCGACCTCCTGACGCGACACGGAATCCGAGTCCAGAAGTCCCTGCCAGCGATCGGCAGTCGTCTTGGCCAGTGCGGCATTGGCTTTCGCGCTTGCAAGGTCGGCCTTCGCCTGGTTCAACTGCTGGTCGAGTTCAGGCGTATCGATCACGGCAAGCTCTTCGCCTGCCTTCACCTGGGTGCCGATATCGACACGCCACGATTTCAAATACCCGCTGACACGCGCATAGATGGGAGCACTCTCGAAGGCCTCCAGCCGGCCAGGCAGGGCCAGCAAGCCACCCGGCGCTTCCTTGGCTGGCACAACGACATTCACCGACGGTATAGCCTGAGTTTCCGTCCAGTCTTTGAGCTGATGCTCATCTTTCAGTCGAAGTGCGATGCCGCCAGCGACGATGATGATGGCGAGCACACCACCGACAATCGCTGCAAACGAAAGCTGGCGTTGCGGCTGCGCCGCACGCGGTGTGGGTTCATACGACATGGATCGAATCTCCAGAAATCGGTGCGTTCGACGTACCGCCCCGACGCGAATGGAACAGGCAAAAGACGGCCGGCACGAGGAACAGCGTGGCGGTTGTCGCGAACAGCAGTCCGCCAATTACCGCGCGGCCCAGCGGCGCGTTCTGCTCGCCGCCCTCGCCGAGTGCGAGCGCCATCGGCGACATGCCGATGATCATTGACAACGCCGTCATCAGGACGGGACGAAACCGTGTGGCGCCGGCCTCTAGCGCTGCCTTGAACGCGTCGCCGTGTTCAGCCAGGCGTTCGCGGCAAAAACTCACCACCAGAATCGCATTGGCCGTGGCCACGCCCATGCACATGATGGCTCCCGTCAGGGCGGGTACCGACAATGTGGTGTGCGTTGCGAAGAGCGTCCACACGATGCCGGCCAGCGCGCCGGGCAAGGCAGTGACAATCACCAGCGGATCGGTCCACGACTGGAAATTGATAACGATAAGCAGGTAAATCAATACGACCGCGCCGAGCAGTCCGAAGAGCAGGTCGCCGAAAGCGCTGTTCATGGTCTGGACCTGACCGAGCAGGACGACCTTCGCGCCCTTCGGCAAACCCTTGGCATTACCGGCAACGATGTCGTGGATGCCTGCGGCAACCGCACCGAGATCGCGCCCCTGGGTCGCCGCGAAGATCTCCACCATGGGCTGGACGTTGTAGTCGCTGACGACCTCGTTGCTGGCGGTGCGGTGGACGGTCGCCACGCCGGCGAGGATCTGTCCATCGTTTGCCGCTGAGCCGCCGGTGACGGGCAGATTCATCAGGGAAGGCAGCGAATCAAGACCGTATTGCGGCGTCTGCACGACAATCGGATATTCAACGCCATTGGCCGGGTTGAGCCAGTAGGTCGGCGCGATCTGACCCGATCCCGCCAGGTGCACGACGAGGCTGTTGGTGACATCGCGTTCGGTAATGCCCTGAAGCTGCGCATGGGTCCGGTCGACGTCAATATTGAACTGCGGATTGGCCTGCGATTGCTCGATGCGGGCGTCGACAACGCCGGGAATATGCCGGATCTGACGCAGCATCACGTTCGCGTAGGCGAAATCGGCCGGTAGATTCTTGCCGCGAATCTGCAGGTCAATGGGTGCGGGCGAGCCGAAGTTCAGGATCTGCCCGACGATGTCCGCAGGCGGGAACGAGAACGTGACGCCTGGAAACTCGCGCGGCAACTCCTCGCGTAACTTGCGAACGTATCCAGCCGTGGGGTGATGCCCTTCCTTCAGCGCGATCTGAATATCCCCGTCTTGCGGGCCAATCGTCCCGGTGTTGTTGTAGGCGGTATTAATGGAGCTGGTTGAAAGCCCCATGTTGTCGACGACGGTGCCAAGCTCGGCTCGCGGAATCGTCGCCCGCACGCGGTTTTCCACGTCCGCGAAGATCTCAGCCGTGGTCTCGATACGCGTGCCGACCGGCGCACGCACGTGCAATAGAATCTGGCCGGCGTCGACGTCCGGGAAAAAGTTGCGCCCGAGAAACGGCACCAGCGCGAACGACAGCGCAACGAAGCCGAAGAACCCGATGACAAAGACACGACGATGGGTCAACAGCAGCTCGAGTATCCCGCTGTAGTTCGAACGAACGCGCTCGAAACCCCGCTCGAATCCGCGCTGAAACCGCACCAGCGGGTTGGAAGAAACGCGCGGCTCTCGTTCGTGGTCTTCTGCATCGCCCTGCACGTCGTGGGGCTTGAGCAGGTATTTGGCCATCGTGGGCACAAGCGTCCGCGACAGGATGAACGACGAGATCATCGCGAAGATCACCGCTTCCGCCATCGGTACGAACAGGAATCCCGCCACGCCACCCAGGAAAAACATCGGCACAAAAACGATGCAGATGCAAAGCAACGAAACGAACGCGGGCGTGACGATCTGTGCGGCGCCATCGAGAATGGCCGGCTCGACATCCTTGCCCTGCTCCAGGTGCCAGTTGATGTTCTCGATGGTCACGGTGGCATCGTCGACGAGAATCCCCACCGCGAGCGCGAGCCCGCCGAGCGTCATGATGTTCAGCGTCTCTCCCAGGGCGGACAGCAGCGAAATCGACCCGAGAATGGCGAGCGGAATGGACGTCGCGATGATGACGGTCGAGCGCCAGCTGCCAAGGAACAGCAGGATCATGGCGCTCGTCAGCAGGGCGGCAATCACGCCCTCGCGGGCGACGCCCGTAATGGCCGAGCGAACGAATAGCGACTGGTCGCCAATCGGATCGATCTGAAGGTTATCCGGCAAAGAGGCTTTTGCATCGGCTGCCTTTTGCCTGATCCCGGCGATGATGGACAAGGTGGATGCCGAGCCATTCTTGAACACGGTTAGCAATACAGAACGTTTGCCTTCTACGTGAACAATGTTCGGTTGTGGAGGAGCACCATCGGTCACATCGGCGACGTCGCGCATATAAATGGTGGTTCCGTTGGCCGATTTGACGGGCATGTCGCCAATCTCGGCGATCGTCGACGGTGCGTCATTCAACTGTAGCGTGTACTCGGTCTTGCCGATCTTTTCGGTGCCTACGGGTGTGATGAGATTCTGTGCCGCCAGGGCGCCCTGAACGTCCTCGGCAGACAGTCCCCGAGCCTGGAGTTCAGACGGTTTGACGTTGATCTGAACCTGCCGGGTCTTACCGCCGAATGGAAACGGGATGGCGGCGCCGGCTACCGACGTCAACATCGGCCGTAGCTGATTCAGGCCGAGATCCGCCAGATTTTGCTCGGAGAGGCCCTTTCCAGACAGGGCGAGCTGGATGACAGGAACCGTCGAGGCGTTGTAATTGAGGACGAATGGCGGCGTCTCCCCAGGCGGCAACTGTTTCAGGATTTCCTGCGAGATCGAGGTGACCTGCGCATTCGCCGTCGCGATGTCAGTGCCCGGCTGGAAGAAAATCTTGACGACGCCGTAGCCGTTAAGAGAGGTTCCTTCTATGTGTTCGACGCTGTTGACCGTCGTGGTCAATACCCGCTGGAACGGGGCCATGATGCGCCCCTCCATCTGGTCGGGTGAAAGTCCCGTGTACTGCCACACGACACTGACAACCGGGATGTTGATCGCGGGGAAGATATCCGTGGGCGCACGAAGCGCAGACAGACAGCCGACGATAAAAATAAAGATCGCCAGTACAACGAATGTATAAGGCCGTTGCAGCGCAATGCGCACGATGCCGAGCATGGAAATCCCACTATGTCAAAGCCGGCAGCAAACCAACCTACGGCACCCTCCGGCCACCAGATTCTTTATGGCTTACCTCAATCTGGGTTCGATGAGATCCCGCCCGCCTTGATCGGCGCGTCGGGATGCGGAGTATGCGAGCCCCCTGTGCTGCGAGGAGCGGCGACCCAGTGGATGGCCGCCGCGACGAGTCCGAGCGCGACACCAAAGACGACGATGCCCGTCCAGCCAAAACGGCTCATCAGCCAACCGCTGACCGTCGCACCGATGGCGCCGCCGAAGAAGGTGGCAGTCATGTAGAGGCTGTTGATGCGACCTTGCGCTTTATGATCGACTGCGAAGGCGCGAGTCTGGTTGGATACCAACCCGGCCTGCACGCCGATATCGAGCACGATGACGCCGATTACCAGCAACGTCATTGACGAGTTCGCACCGGCGAGAAGCAGGTAAGCAAGCGTCACGGTGCCGATACTGAGCCCAACGACATGGCGGGCTCCGCGCCGGTCGGAGATATGGCCGCCGAGTGAAGCGGCAAACGCGCCCGCCGCGCCGATGATGCCGAATCCGCCTGCCCACGCGCTGCCAAGGTGCCAGGGTCCGCTGGCAAGGAGCGCAGCCAGATTGACCCAGAAGGCGTTGAAACAGGCCCACAACAGCGCCTGGACAATCATCGATTCACGAATCGGACGATAATCCCGCGCCAGTGGCCAGAGCGAAGCGAGCAGCCGGCCGTAGGGAAGATCCGTGGAGGGCACACCCCGCGGCAGGAGCGTAGCGGCAGCGATCCAGACCGGCACCATGAACGCCGCTTCCATACCGTAGACCGCGCGCCAGCCATAAGCCGCGCCGACCACGCCGGCAATGGTGCGGCCGAGCAGGATACCGACCATAATTCCGCTAACGACCGTGCCGACCGAGCGCCCACGCTGGTGCGGCGGCGACATGACGGCTGCAAAGGGCACGAGTTGCTGTGGCACGCAACTGACGATGCCGAGGCCAAAGGAGGCCGCGATCAACGCCCAAATGCCGGGCGAGATCGCCGCCGCGATGGCGAAAACGCAGGCGAATGCGATCTGACCGAGCACGAGCTTTCGACGGTCGAAGCGGTCGCCTAGCGGCAGGAGCAATGCAAGCCCGGTCGAGAAGCCGAGCAGCGCCGCGGCGGCGACGAGATCGACCGTGGTCAGGTCGACCCTAAAACCCGCTTTGATCAACGGCAGGATCGGCTGCGTGCAATAGATGTTGGTGATCACCGCGCCGGCGATGACCGCCATCATGACGATCTTGGCGCGCGAGGCCACCGCAGGCGGAGGTGAACTAACGGGTGGGGTGGGTAGGCCGCTCACGGGATTTTCCTTGTTTCAATCTCTTTGGTATTTGCAGCGACATGCTGCGATCCGGCATTCAGTTTCGCTCCTCGGACGCACAACAAAAATCAACCATGATAAGGAATCCAAACTGATGAACCGTATTACCCTCGACACAGGGACAACAGTGGCACACTTCCTAGCCGGATGCAGATAAGCGCGGTACAAAACAGGCGCTGAATTCTTCGAGAACCGCTTCAGCGGGCCGGTTTGCGAACGTCAAATCAGCACGCTCAAGCGTCTCCGAATGCGGCATCAACTAACTGCTTCCCAGACGTTTCGGTCATGGTCCGGACACATCCCATTCTGGACGAGATTCGACACGAAATCTTCGTAATCCGCGGCAACTCAGTTGTTCCCTTCAGTCAACCATGCAATCTTTCCGAATGCGATAGAAACTAAATGATTCTTTCCTGAGCGCAATCAGGGCGACGCATAACGTTATAAGCGCCAATCAAGTCAATTGTTTCCCGGCCGACGGATGCGTCCTTTCATCAGGCCCACTAGAATCAGGAGCCTAACGGAATTCATTAGGGGGCAAGATGTCGGAGATCGTTGAACGTAGCAAGCCTCAATGGGAGAATGCACATGCCGGATAAGACCAGTCCTCTCCGTCGTCGTTTTCTCGGCACTGCGGCCATCAGCATCGCCGCTGCGGAACTGGCTTTGACGGGACTAGCTCGTGCGCAGTCGGGTCCCAAGCAGTCTGCTTCAGTTGCTGGCGCGGCGACGTCCAACGCGTCGTTCAGAACCATCAAACAGATCAATGCCGGTGCGCTCAACATTGGCTATGCTGAGAGTGGTCCACACACAGGCCCCGTCGTTATCCTGTTGCATGGATGGCCGTACGACATTCATAGCTTCGCCGACGTTGCTCCGTTACTGACGGCCACCGGCTACAGGGTTATCGTTCCGCACTTGCGTGGCTACGGTACTACGCGCTTTCTTTCAGCCAACACGCCCCGCAATGGCCAGCAGTCGGTCGTGGCCGTCGACATTATCGCTTTGATGGATGCGCTTAAGATCCAGACGGCGATCATCACCGGTTTTGACTGGGGTGCACGGACGGCCTGCATCATCGCAGCGCTCTGGCCCGAGCGCTGCAAAGCATTGGTCTCTGTAAGCGGTTATCTAATCGGTAACCAGGAGGCCGGCAAGCACCCGTTGCCGCCAACAGCGGAGCACAACTGGTGGTACCAGTTTTACTTTGCCACGGAGCGCGGCCAGGAAGGCTACGACAAAAATCGGTACGATTTTGCGAAGCTCATTTGGCAGACGGCTTCGCCGAAGTGGAACTTCGATGCAACCACGTTCGATCGCAGCGCGGCGTCCCTCGACAATCCGGACCACGTCAGTGTCGTGATTCACAACTATCGCTGGCGGCTCGGCCTGGCCGCAGGCGAGCCACAATACGACGATCTGGAGAAGCGCCTCGCTACAAGTCCGGTGATTACCGTGCCTACGATCACCCTTGAAGGGGATGCTAATGGTGCGCCGCACCCCGAGCCCGCATCCTATCGGGACAAATTCTCGGGCAAATATGCGCAGAGGACCATCGCGGGCGGCATCGGCCACAACCTGCCGCAGGAAGCGCCGAAGGCCTTTGCCGACGCAGTAATTGAAGTCGCCAGCTATTGAACGGCTGCGGATGACGGCCTGCCACGCTTGGCCCGTGGTAGGCAAAACGTGCATCACTAGACGAAGACTAATTAAGAATCGCGAAATAGCGGACAGAAGACTATCTCGACGCCGGACTAGCCTGTGGCCGGGCCGCCCAAACGAGGCGTGGTGCCTGCATCTGCGATCTTAAATAGAGGCAATCACGTTGCCTCCAGGCGATGAACGAAGCGAATCCTGTCAGGGTTTAGTCTTCAGCTTTAGTTGCCTTCTTCGCGCATGGTCAAGTTGTTTTTGACGCTCTTTACTCCCGTCACATGGCTCGCGGTATCGGCTGCAAGTTGGATTTGATCGTCAGTCGGCACCGTCCCATCGAGCGTAACGACTCCGCCCTTCGCCAGAACGGTGATCCCGGAGCCAGTGAGATCCTTCGTCTTGGTCAACGCATGCCGGACGTTCATGGCAAGCTGCCGGTTCTGTGCACGAATCGCTTTTTTTGGCTGTTGCGAGGAGCTGTCAACTGTCCCCGCGTCTGTTTGGGCGCTTGCATTCCCAGTTGCAAAAAGAGCTGTAACCGCCAGGCAGATGAAGGCGATTTTTTTAGTCGGAAGCATAGAATACTCCTTAAAGAGAAAAGACACGGCCAAACACTGCTTATGCTGCAATATGATCAATATAACTTTTTAATAATCTAACCCCTTTGACAGACATACGGAAAGCATGAATATCCACGTCATCGGGCAATAGATTGGCTCGACCACAATTTGCTGCATTCCAGCGTCTGGCTCTGTTTCGACGCACGTTAGAACTGCCATTTTGGTTGAAGTGCTAAACACACACATATCCACTTTCTCTCAATTGAAAGTTGAGCCGAGCATCTCACGCACCTCGTCGCACAGGACGCCTCTGAGTAGCGTTTTCGAGCGCACGTTGCTCGCATCGTCTTGTGGTGATTGCATTCATTCAGCGGCCTATGGCGTTGCCCCAACACCGTTAATGCCGCACCACCCACTCTGCAAGATATCTGTCTGTACGAAAAGAGGGCTAACGGAATATATGAGGTTAGATTGTTTCCCGAACGCGACGACCATTACCTCATTTGATGTAGCAATTGCAGTGCTGCGCTCACACTTGCTAGCAAGACAAGGATCGTTGGCAGACAGCGTATGCTCGAACAATATCGTTTGTCACTAAGTCATGCCAAGTGGATCTCTTATCCGGCAAAACCATAGGTTGATCAACTTCAATGATACGCATCGGGTTACGCAAATATAATTAGTATTCCAATATATCTCCTATATTTTTTGTCGCATCATTTTGGGTCAAAGTACGTCGTACCGGTATTTTTGTGCCCGGGAGTTCAGGGCTACTTCAATGACCTTTCCGATGCGAGATGTCATGCAAGGACGACCGTTCCCGTTGAATCACCTGGCATTACGTCGAACCACTCAATATGGTGTCCTTATTCTTGATTGACCGATGCGGTCATGCTTATTGGTATCTGCTCAGTGAGTGCCTACACTGATTCGTGTGGACCGGATATCCCTCACGTTATTTCTTCCACGCATTTCTCCAGCCTCAAAAAGGAACCGAACATGCAATTGACTCAATGTATGGCTGCGCTGTGGATGGCGGCGCTGGTCGCAAGCGGACTGGCCTTCAACGGCAATGCGATGGCACAGAACGACCAAGCGGGCGCCGCTGTGAATCAAGGTGCGCAGCCGGAAGCTGGCGCGAAGCAGGAGTTCAAGATCACACGCGTAACTCCGGAATACTGGCGCGTCACTATTGACCATCCGCCATTCAATATCTTTGGCCAGGAATCCATACCGCAGTTGAACAGCGTAGTCACTCAGATAGAGAACGATCCCGGACTGAAGGTCGTGGTGTTTGACAGCGCGGTACCCGGTTTTTTCCTGACCCACTATGATTTTG
>Ga0105858_1000338_pt1 | contig 21650 bp, 17 predicted proteins | sample OrgsoiDNA_201062_FD_89683 | JGI IMG/M metagenome (GOLD analysis project Ga0105858, IMG submission 89683) | Permafrost soil microbial communities from the Arctic, to analyse light accelerated degradation of dissolved organic matter (DOM) -... | ecosystem: Environmental > Terrestrial > Soil >...
AGCTCGGTCATCATGTCGTTGAAGCCGGTTTCGACGGCGCCGAATTCGTCTTTGCGCTCCAGGTTCAGGCGCTTGCTCAAATCGCCATCGCGCATGGTGCCGAGGATCGAGACGATGCGCTGCATCGGCGCCATGATCGCGCGCATCAGCAGCAAACCGCACAGGCCGGCGGCGAGGATGGCCAGGGCCAGCGACACGAACATGCTGACCTTGGCGGCGGATACCGCCTCATCGATGGCGGTGGTCGCACGGTCGGCGACGGTTTTGTTTTCGGTGATGATGTCGTTGAGCTTCATGCGCCCTGCCGTCCAGGCGGGCGTCAGGTTGGCGTTGAATTCCTTGCGTGCAGCAACCAGGTCATTGCGCTGCAGGGCGTCGAGCACTGTGGCCAGGCTCTTGTTATAGGCCTGGTGCAAGGCTTCGAATTTGTCGAACTCGGCCTGGTCATCGCGACCGTTGATGGTTTGCTGGTAGTTGGCCATCTGTGCCTGGATGCGCCCTTCAAATGACTTGAAGTCAGCCCTGTCGGCGTCGGTCATGCCCTTGTCGTCACGCAGACCGAGCAATTCCAGGGTTTGCAGGTAGCTGTCGACCCAGGCACTGCGGATCATCGAGCTGAGATAAACCCCCGGCACCGCGTCATCGCGGACAGCCGTCTCGCTGACCTCAATCTTCAGCAACCGTGAATACGAGACCACAACCATCAACAGCATGATCGCGATAATGACCGCAAAGCTCGCCAAAATCCGTTGGCGCAAGGTCCAGTTCTTCACAGTAATTCCTCGAAGGGCCATTCAAATGGAGGGGAGTATAGCTGAGCCTTTGCCCTCATTTATCAATGGGTTTTGATGGAGCGTGCACAGAATGCGAATAAATGTGGGAAGGGGCTTGCCCCCGATGACAGTCGCTCAGTTGAAATATCTGCAACTGATGGACCGCCATCGGGCGCAAGCCCCCTCTCACCTTTTTTGATGTGTGAACAGCCTGGGTTTATGGGGTGAGCCGCACCTGTTTTTCCAGCTCGGCCTTTAAGCCGGGTTCCAGTTTCAGCTGGCGCGCCAATTCATCCAGATAGGCCTTTTCCATAAAATTCTCTTCGTCTACCAGCATCACACTGGCGATGTACATCTCGGCGGCCATTTCCGGGGTGCTTGCCGCGCGCGCCACATCGGCCGGGTCCAGGGGTTTGTTCAACTCCGCGTGCAGCCAGCTTTGCAGCTCACGTTCGTCGTCCAGCTTGGTGAACTCGCCTTCGATCAGTGCGCGCTCACGCTCATCCACATGCCCGTCGGCCTTGGCCGCTGCAACCAGCGCTTTAAGAATGCCCTGGCTGTGCTGCTCGACCTGGGCCGGTGGCAGGCGGTCGATGGTCTGCGGCTCACCCTGGGGCGCATTGGCCTGTTGCGCCTGCCAATTACCGTAGGCCTTATAGGCAATCACGCCCAAGGCCGCCAAGCCGCCATAGGTCAGGGCCTTGCCGCCGAAATTGCGCGCTTTCTTGTTACCCAGCAGCAAGCCCATGGCCCCCGCCGCCAGGGCCCCGCCACCTGCGCCACCGAGAAGGCTGCCCAGGCCACCACTGCCGAGCAGCCCGCCGAGAGCGCCCTTGTCGTCGGACTTGGGCTGGCCGCCGGCTTTCTTCTGCAACATGTCCTGGCCAGATTTGAGCAACTGATCGAGCAATCCACGGGTATTCATTCGCAGCCTCCAGGCACTTGGGTTTGTAGGAGTAATAGGTCGCCAGCGTAAAACTAAGTGCCAAAAAGCCGCGATCTAGAGTGCTTCCAGATGTAACGCCACTGCCCTTCGATTAAAACGATATACACTCGGGCAAATCTATAAAAATACCCCACTGGTAATTCCAGCATGATGACCTTGCGTCAAATCCGGCACTTCATCGCCGTGGCCGAGACCGGCTCGATCTCTGCCGCCGCGCAAACGGCGTTTATTTCCCAGTCGACCCTGACCCTGGCGATCCAGCAACTGGAACAGGAAATCGGCGTCAACCTGTTCAACCGCCACGCCAAGGGCATGACCCTGACCCATCAGGGCCATCAGTTTCTGCGCCAGGCGCACCTGATCCTCGCCACCGTCGACAACGCCAAGCGCAGCCTGCAACAGAGCACCGACCAAGTGGCCGGCCAGTTGATCATCGGCGTGACCAGCCTGGTGGCCGGCTATTACCTCGCCGACCTGCTCACGCGCTTTCAACGCGCTTACCCGAATGTGGAAATCCGCGTGATGGAGGATGAACGTCCGTACATCGAGCACCTGCTGGTCAGCGGCGAAATCGATGTCGGCGTGTTGATCCTCTCCAACCTTGAAGACCGCCACGCCCTGCAGACCGAAGTGCTCACCCATTCGCCCCACCGTTTATGGCTGCCGGCCCAGCACCCGCTGCTGGAACACGACAGCATCAACCTCGCCGATGTGGCGCGCGAACCGCTGATTCAGCTGAACGTGGATGAAATGGGCCACAACGCCCAACGGATGTGGACCGGCGCCGGCCTGCAACCGCGCGTGACCTTGCGCACCGCCTCCACTGAGGCCGTGCGAAGCCTGGTGGCCGCCGGCCTCGGCGTGTCGATCCAGCCGGACATGACGTACCGCCCCTGGTCGCTTGAGGGCGACATTATTGAAGCGCGGCCGATTGCCGACCTCAGCCAGACCCTCGACGTGGGCCTGGCCTGGCGCCGCGGCACCGCGCGGCCGGCGCTGGTTGATCCATTCCTGACGGTGGCCCGCGAACAGCCACATCCGCGCAAGCCATCTATTTAATCGAATGCTGCTTTCAGTATTTAGTATTTGTTGACCTCGCGCCTGACCTCTAGTCTCTGCCTATCCCATAAGAGAAGGTCAGGCGCCTTGTAAGAGAACGCCCATGGCCACACAAGAAAAGAGATCGCGAAAAATGTCCGGCGCGCCCACCCCGCTGCTCACTGCGTTGCTGATCGACGGCGAACTGGTCCAGGGCCAGGGGCTTGGCGAGCCGATCATCAACCCGGCCAGTGGTGAAGTTCTCACCCAGATCGCCGAAGCCAGCAGCGAGCAAGTCGAAAGCGCCATCCTCGCCGCTCATCGCGCCTTTGCCGGTTGGTCGCGGACCACGCCGCAGCAACGCTCGAACATCCTGCTGGGGATTGCCGACGCCATTGAAAAACAAGCCGACTACCTCGCCCGCCTGGAATCGCTGAACTGCGGCAAGCCCCTGCACCTGGCGCGCCAGGATGATTTGAGCGCCACCGTGGATGTATTCCGCTTTTTCGCCGGTGCCGTGCGTTGCCAGACCGGCCAACTCAGCGGCGAATACCTGCCCGGCTACACCAGCATGGTGCGCCGCGACCCGATTGGCGTCGTCGCCTCGATTGCGCCGTGGAACTACCCGCTGATGATGGCCGCCTGGAAAATCGCCCCGGCACTGGCCGCCGGTAACACGCTGGTGTTCAAACCGTCAGAACATACGCCGCTGTCGATCCTGGCCCTGGCCCCCGTCCTCAAGGACCTGCTGCCGCGCGGGGTGATCAACATCCTGTGTGGCGGCGGTGAAGGCGTTGGCAGTCACTTGGTCAGCCATCCCAAAGTGCGCATGGTTTCGCTGACCGGCGATATCGTCACCGGGCAGAAGATTCTGCAGGCCGCCTCCAAAACCCTCAAACGCACGCACCTGGAACTGGGCGGCAAGGCGCCGGTGATCGTGTGCAACGACGCCGACCTGCAGGCCGTGGTCGAGGGCGTGCGCGCCTACGGTTACTACAATGCCGGCCAGGATTGCACCGCTGCCTGCCGCATCTATGCCCAGGCCGGCATTCACGACAAATTGGTCGCCGACCTCGGCGCTGCCGTCAGCAGCCTGCGCTTTGCCGGCAAGCGCGATGCCGACAACGAACTCGGCCCGCTGATCAGCACGCGCCAGCGCGACCGCGTCGCCAGTTTTGTCGAGCGCGCCCTTGGCCAGCCGCATATCGAGCGCGTCACCGGTGCCGCCGTGCACTCCGGCGCCGGCTTCTATTACCAGCCAACCCTGCTGGCCGGTTGCAAACAGAACGATGAAATCGTGCAGCGCGAAGTGTTTGGCCCGGTGGTTACCGTGACCCGCTTCGACGAACTGGAACAGGCGGTGGATTGGGCCAACGACTCCGAATACGGCCTGGCCTCTTCCGTCTGGACCCAGAACCTGGACAAGGCCATGCAAGTGGCGTCGCGCCTGCAATACGGCTGCACCTGGATCAACAGTCATTTCATGCTGGTCAGCGAAATGCCCCACGGCGGCTTGAAGCGCTCGGGGTATGGCAAAGACCTGTCCAGCGATTCGCTGCAGGACTACAGCGTGGTGCGCCACATCATGGCTCGCCACGGCCAGCACCTTTAAAACAACAACGACGCTCACGCATTACCTGCTGCACAAACTGCCCCGACCATAATTAAAGAAGAGGGAACCCCCATGTCTGCGCACAAGACCGCACTGCTCAGTGCCCTGACCACCGCGCTGCTGGCCAGCGCCAGCCTGCAGGCCGCCGAACCGCTCAAGGCGGTGGGCGCCGGTGAAGGCCAGTTGGATATCGTCGCCTGGCCCGGCTACATCGAACGTGGCGAAAGCGACAAGGCCTACGACTGGGTCACCGGTTTCGAGAAGGAAACCGGCTGCAAGGTCAATGTGAAAACCGCCGCCACCTCCGACGAAATGGTCAGACTGATGGCCAAGGGCGGTTATGACCTGGTCACCGCTTCCGGCGACGCGTCGCTGCGCTTGATCGGCGGCAAACGCGTGCAGCCGATCAATACGGCGCTGATCCCGAACTGGAAAAACATCGACCCGCGTCTCAAGGATGCCCCGTGGTACGTGGTCGGCCAGCAAACGTACGGCACGCCGTACCAGTGGGGCCCGAACGTGTTGATGTACAACACCAACGTGTTCAAGACCGCGCCCACCAGTTGGAATGTGGTGTTCCAGGCGCAGGACCTGCCGGACGGCAAGCCGAACAAGGGCCGCGTGCAAGCCTATGACGGCCCGATCTACATTGCCGACGCGGCGCTGTACCTCAAGAGCACCAAGCCGGAACTGGGCATCCAGAACCCGTACGAGCTGACCGAAACCCAGTACAAGGCCGTGCTCGAATTGCTGCGCGCCCAGCAACCGTTGATCCACCGCTACTGGCACGACACCACCGTGCAGATGAGCGACTTCAAAAACGAAGGCGTGGTGGCCTCCAGCGCCTGGCCGTATCAGGTCAACGGCCTGGTCAACGAGAAGCAGCCGATTGCCTCGACCATCCCCAAAGAAGGCGCCACCGGCTGGGCGGACACCACCATGCTGCATGCCGAGGCCAAGCACCCGAACTGCGCCTACAAGTGGATGGACTGGTCGCTGCAGCCCAAAGTCCAGGGCGATGTTGCTGCCTGGTTCGGCTCACTGCCGGCGGTGCCTGCGGCCTGTAAGGAAAGTGAACTGCTGGGCGCCGAAGGGTGCAAGACCAACGGCTTCGACCAGTTCGACAAGATCGCCTTCTGGAAAACCCCGCAGGCTGAAGGCGGCAAGTTCGTGCCGTACAGCCGCTGGACCCAGGATTACATCGCGATCATGGGCGGCAGGTAAGCCCCTGCAGACGGCATAGATCCCCTGTGGAAGAGGGCTTGCCCCCGATCGCGATGTGTCAGCCAACCTATCGGTCACTGACCAACTGCCATCGGGGGCAAGCCCCCTCCCACATTGACCGCATTCACAGATGTTTTGATTTTTCAGAAGTCCAGGCCGGGCCGCTGCGACGACCCGCGCCTTTTTGGAGCACCGCACCATGACGCTTGCAGTCCAATTCACCCACGTTTCCCGTCAGTTCGGCGAAGTGAAAGCCGTTGACCGGGTTTGCATCGATATCCAGGACGGCGAGTTCTTTTCCATGCTCGGCCCTTCCGGCTCCGGCAAGACCACGTGCCTGCGCCTGATTGCCGGGTTCGAGCAGCCGAGCGCGGGCTCGATCCGTATTCATGGCGAGGAAGCCGCCGGCTTGCCGCCGTATCAGCGCGACGTGAACACCGTGTTCCAGGATTACGCGCTGTTCCCGCACATGAATGTGCGCGACAACGTGGCCTACGGCCTCAAGGTCAAAGGCATCGGCAAGACCGAACGCCTCAACCGCGCCGAAGAAGCCTTGGGCATGGTCGCCCTCGGCGGCTATGGCGAGCGCAAGCCGGTGCAGCTCTCCGGTGGCCAGCGCCAACGGGTGGCCCTGGCCCGCGCGCTGGTCAACCGCCCCCGCGTGTTGCTGCTCGACGAACCGCTGGGCGCCCTCGACTTGAAGCTGCGCGAACAAATGCAAAGCGAGCTGAAAAAGCTGCAGCGCCAGCTCGGCATCACCTTCATCTTCGTCACCCATGACCAGACCGAAGCGCTGTCGATGTCTGACCGCGTGGCCGTGTTCAACAAGGGCCGCATTGAACAGGTCGATACCCCGCGCAACCTGTACATGAAACCGGCGACCACTTTCGTCGCCGAGTTTGTCGGCACCTCCAACGTGATTCGCGGTGAACTGGCCCAGCGCCTCAGCGGCAGTGCGCAGCCATTCTCGATTCGCCCGGAACACGTGCGTTTTGCCGAAGGCCCGCTGGGCGCCGGCGACGTCGAAGTCAGCGGTTTGCTGCACGACATTCAGTACCAGGGCAGCGCCACCCGCTATGAGTTGAAACTGGAAAACGGCCAGGCGCTGAACATCAGCCAGGCCAACACTCAATGGCTGGACATCAGCAGCGGCCATCAGGTCGGCCAGTCGATCACCGCGCGCTGGGCGCGGGAAGCCATGACCCCGCTGACCGATACCGCAGGCGAGGTGTGACATGAGCCTGGCCCTTTCCCAACCGCCGATGCGCAGGTTTTCCAACCTGCTGTACAAGAAGCCCAACCTGTACCTGGCGATGCTGTTGATACCGCCGCTGATCTGGTTCGGCGCGATCTACCTGGGCTCGCTGCTGACCCTGCTGTGGCAAGGTTTCTACACGTTTGACGACTTCACGATGGCGGTCACGCCAGACCTGACCCTGGCCAACTTCGCCGCGCTGTTCCAGCCGTCGAACTTCGACATCATCGTGCGCACCTTGAGCATGGCGATTGTGGTGTCAATCGCCAGTGCCGTGGTGGCCTTCCCCATCGCCTACTACATGGCGCGCTACACCACCGGCAAGACCAAGGCGTTTTTCTACATCGCGGTGATGATGCCGATGTGGGCCAGCTACATCGTCAAGGCGTATGCCTGGACCTTGCTGCTGGCCAAGGGCGGCGTGGCGCAGTGGTTCGTGCAGCATTTGGGCTTGGAGCCCCTGTTGCAGTTCGTGCTGGGCATTCCCGGCGTGGGCGGCAGCACCTTGAGCACCTCGCACCTGGGGCGATTCATGGTGTTCGTCTATATCTGGCTGCCGTTCATGATTCTGCCGATCCAGGCTTCGCTGGAGCGTTTGCCGCCGTCGCTGCTGCAAGCCTCGGCCGATTTGGGCGCCAAGCCGCGCCAGACCTTCATGCAGGTGATTTTGCCGCTGTCGGTGCCGGGCATTGCTGCCGGCTCGATCTTCACGTTTTCGCTGACCCTGGGCGACTTCATCGTGCCGCAACTGGTGGGCCCGCCGGGGTACTTCGTCGGCGGCATGGTCTACGCGCAGCAAGGCGCCATCGGCAACATGCCCATGGCCGCTGCATTCACCCTGGTGCCGATCGTGCTGATCGCGGTTTACCTGTCCATCGTCAAACGTCTGGGGGCCTTCGATGCACTCTGAAAAAGCCTCACTGGGTTTAAAAATCGCGGCCTGGGGCGGGTTGGTTTTCCTGCATTTCCCGATCCTGATCATCTTCCTCTACGCCTTCAACACCGAAGAAGCCGCGTTCAGCTTTCCGCCCCAGGGCTTTACCCTGAAGTGGTTCAGCGTGGCCTTCGCCCGACCGGACGTGCTGGAAGCGATCAAGCTGTCGCTGCAGATCGCTGCCATCGCTACCCTGATCGCCATGGTGCTTGGCACATTGGCTTCGGCCGCGTTGTATCGCCGTGAGTTCTTCGGCAAGCAAGGCGTGTCGCTGATGCTGATCCTGCCGATTGCGCTGCCGGGGATCATCACCGGTATCGCGCTGCTGGCGACGTTTAAAACGCTTGGGATCGAGCCGGGGATGTTCACCATCATCGTCGGCCACGCGACCTTCTGTGTGGTGATTGTCTACAACAACGTCATCGCGCGCTTGCGCCGTACGTCCCACAGCCTGATCGAAGCCTCGATGGACCTGGGCGCCGACGGCTGGCAGACCTTCCGCTACATCATCATGCCCAACCTGGGCTCGGCGCTGCTGGCCGGCGGCATGCTCGCGTTTGCGCTGTCGTTCGACGAAATCATCGTCACCACCTTCACCGCCGGCCACGAGCGCACCTTGCCGCTGTGGCTGCTCAACCAGCTGAGTCGCCCTCGCGATGTGCCGGTGACCAACGTGGTGGCGATGCTGGTGATGCTGGTCACGATGTTCCCGATTCTCGGTGCCTATTACCTGACACGCGGCGGTGAAAGCGTGGCCGGGAGTGGCGGTAAATAACGGTGCCATTGAAGGAACACGGTTCAAATGTGGGGGGCCTGCCCCCGATGGCAGTGGGTCAGTTGTAGAGGGTATGACTGGAAGATTGCTATCGGGGGCAAGCCCCCTGCCACATTTAGAGCCAGTTTATTCAAGGAAATAACGATAGTTGGTGGAGAGCTGAACCATGCAAACCAAATTACTGATCAATGGCCATCTGGTCGAAGGCGAGGGCCCGGCCCAAGCCGTATTCAACCCGGCACTCGGCCGCGTGCTGGTGGAAATCAAGGAAGCCAGCGAAGCCCAGGTCGACGCCGCCGTGCGCGCGGCCGATGCAGCCTTCGAAGGCTGGTCGCAAACCGCGCCGAAAGATCGCTCGCTGTTGCTGCTCAAACTCGCGGACGCAATCGAGGCCCATGGCGAAGAACTGGCCAAGCTTGAATCGGACAACTGCGGCAAACCCTACAGCGCCGCGCTGAACGACGAGATCCCGGCAGTTGCCGACGTGTTCCGTTTCTTCGCCGGCGCCAGCCGGTGCATGAGCGGTTCGGCCGGCGGTGAATACCTGCCGGGCCACACCTCGATGATCCGCCGCGACCCGGTGGGCGTGATCGCGTCCATCGCGCCGTGGAACTACCCGCTGATGATGGTCGCCTGGAAAATCGCCCCCGCACTCGCCGCCGGTAATACCGTGGTGCTCAAGCCGTCGGAACAAACCCCGCTGACAGCGCTGCGCCTGGTCGAACTGGCGTCGGAAATCTTCCCAGCCGGTGTACTCAACCTGGTGTTTGGCCGTGGGCCGACCGTGGGCAGCCCGCTGGTCAATCACCCAAAAGTGCGCATGGTCTCGCTGACCGGCTCCATCGCCACCGGTGCGAACATCATCTCCAGCACCGCCGACAGCGTGAAGCGCATGCACATGGAGCTGGGCGGCAAGGCGCCGGTGATCATCTTCAACGACGCGGACATCGACGCGGCCGTCGAAGGCATTCGCACCTTCGGCTTCTATAACGCTGGCCAGGACTGCACCGCCGCCTGCCGCATCTATGCCCAGGCAGACATCTACGAGGCGTTTGTCGAGAAGCTCGGCGCGGCAGTCGCCAGCATCAAGTATGGCTTGCAGGATGACCCGGCCACCGAGCTGGGCCCGCTGATCACCGCACAACACCGCGACCGCGTGGCCGGGTTTGTTGAACGCGCCGTGGCTCAGTCGCACATCCGCCTGGTCACGGGTGGCAAGGCGGTGGAAGGCAATGGGTTCTTCTTTGAGCCTACGGTGTTGGCGGATGCGCAACAGGACGATGAAATCGTGCGCCGCGAGGTATTTGGCCCGGTGGTGTCGGTGACCAGGTTCACCGATGAAGCGCAGGTATTGGGTTGGGCCAATGATTCGGACTACGGGCTGGCGTCGTCCGTATGGACCGCCGATGTAGGCCGTGCCCATCGCCTGGCCGCACGCCTGCAGTACGGCTGCACCTGGGTGAACACCCACTTCATGCTCGTCAGCGAAATGCCGCACGGCGGTCAGAAACTGTCGGGGTATGGCAAGGACATGTCCATGTACGGGTTGGAGGACTACACCACCGTTCGGCATGTGATGTTCAAGCACTGACACCCTGCCCTGTGGGAGCGGGCTTGCCCGCGAATGCGGTCCATCAGGCACACCTGGGTGGATTGACACACCGTATTCGCGAGCAAGCCCGTTCCCGCAAGGGATCTTCTTATAACAATAAAAATTCGCAGGTTCTTCCCATGGACATCACCCGCCGCGACTTCCTCAACGGCGTCGCTATTACCCTTGCCGCCAGCATGACCCCGCTGCAATTGCTCCAGGCCGCGCCCGATGGCCGTTACTACCCACCCGCCCTCACCGGCTTGCGCGGCAGCCATGTCGGCTCGTTCGAGGTGGCACACCAGATGGGCTGGGAAAAGAAGGTGTTCGCCACCGAGCAACTGCCGATCACCGAGGACTATGACCTGGTGGTGGTCGGCGGCGGCCTGAGTGGCTTGTCGGCCGCCTGGTTCTATCGCTAGAAGCACCCGAAGGCGAAAATCCTGATCCTGGAGAACCACGACGACTTCGGCGGCCACGCCAAGCGCAATGAATTCCAGGCCGGTGGCCGCATGATCATCGGCTACGGCGGCAGTGAGGCCTTCCAGTCGCCGAAACACCTCTACAGTCAACACGTGAATGGCTTGCTGAAAACGCTCGGGGTGAATATCCAGCGTTTCGAAACCGCCTTCGACCGCCAGTTCTACCCTGGCCTGGGGCTGTCGCGCGGGGTGTTTTTCGACAAGGAAAACTTCGGCGAAGACAAGCTGGTGACCGGCGACCCGACGCCGATGGTGGCCGACGACATTGCCCCGGACCAATTGAACGCGCGCGCCATCAGTGACTTCATCAATGACTTTCCCTTGCCGCCGGCAGACCGTCAGGCATTGATCGAGCTGCACACGGCGCCCAAGGATTACCTGGCGGGTAAATCCGCAGAGGAAAAAGCCGCCTACCTTGCCGCCACCAGCTACCGCGATTTTCTGCTCAAGAACGTCGGGTTGTCGGAAGGCGCGGTGAAGTACTTCCAAAGCCGCACCAATGACTTCATGGCGTTGAGCATTGATGCGGTGGCGTCGGCCGATGCTTACAGCGTAGGTTTCCCAGGCTTCGGCGGGATGAACCTGGCGCCGATCAGCGAAGAAGCGGCGGCGGAAATGGAAGAGCCCTACATCTACCACTTCCCGGATGGCAACGCGTCGGTGGCACGCCTGCTGGTGCGCAGCCTGATCACGGGCGTGGCGCCGGGGCACACCATGGACGATATCGTGTTGGCGGCGTTCGACTACGCCAAGCTCGACCAGCCCAAGGCCGCTGTACGGCTGCGACTCAACAGCACGGCGGTGAGTGTGCGCAACGTCGGCGATGGCGTGCACATCGGCTACAGCCGTGGCGGCCAACTCGCACAGGTGCGCGGTAAACGCTGCATCCTGGCCTGCTACAACATGATGATTCCGTACCTGCTCAAAGACCTGCCGGCAGCGCAGGCGCATGCGCTGAGCCAAAACGTGAAATACCCGCTGGTGTACACCAAAGTGGTGATCCGTAATTGGCAGTCGTTCCAGAAACTGGGCGTGCATGAGATTTATGCGGCGACCCAGCCTTACAGCCGTATCAAACTGGACTACCCGGTGAGCATGGGTGGCTACGATCACCCGCGCGACCCGACACAGCCGATTGGCTTGCACATGGTGTACGTACCCACCAGCCCCAACAGCGGCATGAACGCCCGCGACCAGGCGCGCGCCGGGCGAGGCAAGCTGTACGGGCAGACGTTCGAGCAGTTGGAAGCGCAATTGCGGGATCAGTTGCAACGCATGCTCGGCCCGGGTGGGTTCAACCACGAGACCGACATTCTGGCGATCACTGTCAACCGCTGGTCACACGGTTATGCGACGTTCTCCAACAGCTTGTTTGATGACGCCAATGACAGTGAGGCGTGGATGAAGCTGGCGAAAAAGCCGGTGGGGCGTGTGAGCATCGCCAACTCGGATGCGGCGTGGAGCGCGTATGCGCATGCGGCGATTGATGAGGCGTATCGGGCGGTGGGTGAAGTAGCCTGAAATAAGGCCTATAGGCCAATACAGGTTCCATTGTGGGAGCGGGCGTGCTCGCGAATGCGCTGTGTCAGTCTCGGGATTTAATGACTGATTCAAACCTTTCGCGAGCAAGCCCGCTCCCACATTGGCTCTTCATCATTTTTGAGTGAGGTGTTGGACCGAGCCCCGGAAATAACTTGTTTCACATGCAAGGCCATCACGCCGCCATCAATCAATTTTCCTACGTCACCGAACCGCTTAAGCTATCCGGCGTCTGTTTATAGTCCGTTGCGTTTGGCCGAAGGCATGTCCGAACCGTTATTTCTGATCCAGCACGTGCCAGGAACGGCGCGGGATTTGCTCACGACAGGTTGTCTATATGCACCGCAGGAATTTGCTTAAAGCGTCCATGGCCATTGCGGCTTACACCGGTTTGTCGGCCAGTGGCCTGCTGGCCGCGCAGGCCTGGGCCGGTAACCGTGCCGCCGATGGCAAGGCCGTGGCGTTTGACTTTGAAACACTCAAAGCCCAGGCCAAACAGCTCGCCGGCACCGCGTATAAAGACACCAGACAGGTGCTGCCGCCGACCCTGGCAAACATGACGCCGCAGAATTTCAATGCCATCGGCTACGACGGCAACCATTCGCTGTGGAAGGAATTGAACGGCCAGCTCGATGTGCAGTTTTTCCACGTCGGCATGGGTTTCAAGACGCCGGTGCGCATGCACAGCGTCGACCCCAAGACCCGTGAAGCCCGCGAGGTGCATTTCCGCCCGTCGTTGTTCAACTATGAAAAAACCACGGTGGACACCAAGCAACTGACCGGCGACTTGGGTTTCGCAGGCTTCAAGCTGTTCAAGGCGCCGGAGCTGGATCGCCATGACGTGCTGTCGTTCCTTGGCGCCAGTTACTTCCGTGCGGTGGATTCCACCGGCCAGTACGGCCTTTCCGCACGTGGCCTGGCGATTGATACCTACGCGAAAAAACGCGAAGAATTCCCCGACTTTACGCAGTTCTGGTTCGAAACCCCGGCCAAGGACGCCACGCATTTTGTGGTCTATGCCCTGCTCGACTCGCCGAGCGCCACCGGTGCCTACCGCTTCGACATCGATTGCCAGGCCAATCAGGTAGTGATGGCCATCGACGCGAACATCAATGCGCGCACCGCCATTGAACAATTGGGCATCGCGGCGATGACCAGCATGTTCAGCTGCGGCACCGTTGAACGCCGCATGTGCGACACCATCCACCCGCAAATCCACGATTCTGACCGCCTGGCGATGTGGCGCGGCAATGGCGAGTGGATCTGCCGCCCGCTGAACAACCCGGCCACACTGCAATTCAACGCGTTCGCCGACACCGACCCGAAAGGCTTCGGCCTGGTGCAGACCGACCATGAGTTCGCCAGCTACCAGGACACCGTCGACTGGTACAGCAAGCGCCCAAGCCTGTGGGTTGAACCGACGACCGCATGGGGCGAAGGCTCCATCGACCTGTTGGAAATCCCCACCACCGGCGAAACCCTGGACAACATCGTGGCCTTCTGGACCCCGAAAAAGCCCGTGGCCGCCGGCGATTCGCTCAACTATGGCTACAAGCTGTACTGGAGCGCATTGCCACCGGTGAGCACGCCGCTGGCGCAAGTCGATGCCACCCGTTCAGGCATGGGCGGCTTCACCGAAGGTTGGGCACCGGGCGAGCACTACCCCGAAGTGTGGGCGCGCCGCTTTGCCGTGGACTTCAAGGGCGGCGGCCTGGACCGGCTGCCGGCCGGCACCGGCATCGAGCCCGTGGTGACTTGCTCGCACGGTGAAGTGAAAGACTTCAGCGTGCTGGTGCTCGACAACATCAAGGGCTATCGCATTCTGTTCGATTGGTACCCGACCAGCGACAGCGTCGAGCCGGTGGAATTGCGGCTGTTTATCCGCACCCAGGACCGCACCTTGAGTGAAACCTGGTTGTACCAGTACTTCCCGCCTGCACCGGACAAGCGCAAGTACACCTGACCCACAACGTGGGGGCTGGCTAGCCAGCGCCCACGCGATTAAAGGGTTGTCTAAAACCGCGACACACTCTTCATCGCCCCTATCAGATACCGCATCGCGACCTGATCGTTTTCGGTCAGGGCGCGATATTGCGCCAGCAATTCGGCTTCATCCGAACTCAACCTGCGGCCACGCAAGAACATCCTGCGGGTCAGAAAAGACGCCACCACACCCGCTACACCATAGGACTTGGCCATGGACTGTTTCTCCTGATATCGATCTAAGACTCCTGTCGCCCATCACCCACCTTCCCTGAGGCGCAATGCCTTCGCGGACACACCGACTGACTCCCTGGGCCAGAAATCAGACTTACCTTAAGCGTAGAAACAATCTCGTCACGTGTGGGATTTTTTTAGAGTATTAACTTAAATAATTCGCTTAGGTAACAAAGACCTACAACCCTTTCGCACGCAGCAACCGCCAGCGCTGGAAGTTGTAAGAAACGCGCGCAAGAAAAAACCCACCGGGTCGGGGTGGGTTTCGGTGAATCAGGCGCTGATCAGTCGCGCAGATCAGACTCATGAATCGGCTGATCACGATGGGTCGCCCGTTGGTACTGCGCCGGCCACGTCGCCTGGCGCCCGCCCAAGTCATCGTCGGCATGCAGCGGCCAGTACGGGTCACGCAACAGCTCGCGGGCCAGGAAGATGATATCGGCCTGACACGTGCGCAGAATGTGCTCGGCCTGGGCCGGCTCGGTAATCATGCCGACCGTGCCGGTGGCGATGCCCGACTCTTTGCGCACCCGCTCGGCAAAGCGCGTCTGGTAGCCGGGGCCGGTGGGGATCTCGGCGTTGGCGGCGGTGCCACCGGACGACACGTCGATCAGGTCTACGCCCAGGTCTTTGAGGCGGCGCGCCAGTTCCACGGTTTCATCCGGGTTCCAGCCGTCTTCCACCCAGTCGGTGGCCGACACGCGCACAAACAGCGGCAATTCCTGTGGCCAGACCTCACGCACAGCCTGGGTTACTTCCAGCACCAGCCGTATGCGGTTTTCAAACGAGCCACCGTAGTGGTCCTGGCGCTGATTGCTGATGGGCGACAGGAATTGATGCAGCAGGTAACCGTGGGCCGCATGGATTTCCACCACCTCGAAACCCGCCGTAAGCGCGCGTTTGGCAGCGGCGACAAAATCGGCGATCACTTGCTGGATTTGCGCGTCATCCAATGGTTTGGGCTGGGTGTGGTTGGGATCAAAGGCAATCGGCGAAGGCCCAACCGGCACCCAGCCGCCCTCTTCCGGCTTGACGCTGCCGTGCTTGCCGATCCACGGCCGGTGCGTGCTGGCCTTGCGCCCAGCGTGCGCCAGTTGAATGCCTGCCACTGCGCCTTGGGCAGCAATGAAACGCGTGATGCGTTGCAACGGTTCGATTTGTGCGTCGTTCCACAGGCCCAGGTCCTGGGCAGTGATGCGGCCATCGGCGGTCACGGCGGTGGCTTCGGTGAAAATCAGCCCGGCGCCGCCCACGGCGCGGCTGCCAAGGTGCACCAGGTGCCAGTCATTGGCCAGGCCATCGTCGGATGAGTACTGGCACATCGGCGAGACGGCAATCCGGTTGAGCAGGGTCAATTGGCGGAGGGTGTAGGGTTCGAGCAGCTGACTCATGGCGCACCTCTTCTGGGTTCTGTGGGCACTATTCAAACAGTGCCTAGAGCCTAGTCGACAACGGTGGCTTGCATAGGGTTCAGATGGAAAACGGGAGCCGATTGCCGGCTCCCGTGCAGCAGCGGCTTACATTTCGACCTGGGTGCCCAGCTCGATCACCCGGTTGACCGGGAGTTTGAAGAAGCGCAGGTTGCCGTTGGCGTTCTTCAACATGAAGGCAAACAGGCTTTCACGCCAACGGGCCATGCCCTTGATGCGCGAGGCAATCACCGTTTCGCGGCTGAGGAAATAGGTGGTGCGCATCGGGCTGAAATCCAGGTCGTCCAGATGGCACAGCTTGAGTGCTTCGGGCACGTCCGGCTCATCGGTAAACCCGAAGTGCAGGATCACCCGGAAGAAGCCTTCCCCATAGGCGTCCACCTCAAAGCGCCGCGAGGCCGGCACGCGCGGAATGTCTTCGTAGACCACCGTCAGCATCACCACTTGCTCATGCAGCACCTGGTTATGCAGCAGGTTGTGCAACAGCGCGTGGGGCACGGCGTCCGGGCGCGCGGTGAGGAACACCGCGGTGCCCTGCACGCGATGCGGCGGCTGCACGCGAATACTGCTGATGAAGATCGGCAACGGCAGGCCGCCCTCGTCGAGGCGGTCCATCAGCAGTTCCTTGCCGCGTTTCCACGTGGTCATCAGGATAAACAGCACAATCCCCGCCAATACCGGGAAGGCACCGCCCTGCACGATCTTCGGCACGTTGGCGGCGAAGAACAGGCCATCGACCAACAGGAAGCCGATCAACACCGGAATCGCCAGCACGGGCGGCCATTTCCACAGCAGCAGCATTACCGCCGACACCAGGATGCTGGTGATCAGCATGGTGCCCGTCACTGCCACGCCGTACGCCGAGGCCAAGGCGTTCGAAGATTCGAAGCCCAGCACCAGCAGGATCACGCCAACCATCAGCGACCAGTTCACCGCGCCGATATAGATCTGGCCCTGCTCGGCACTGGAGGTGTGCTGGATATGCATGCGCGGGATGTAACCCAACTGGATGGCCTGGCGGGTCAGCGAGAATGCGCCGGAAATCACCGCCTGGGAGGCAATTACCGTGGCCAGGGTCGACAGTGCCACGAGCGGGATCAACGCCCAGTCCGGCGCCAGCAGGTAGAACGGGTTGCGCGCAGCTTCCGGGTTTTCCAGCAGCAAGGCGCCCTGGCCGAAGTAGTTGAGCACCAGCGCCGGCAGCACCAGCGCGAACCATGCGCGCGCAATCGGCTTGCGGCCGAAGTGGCCCATGTCGGCGTACAGCGCTTCGGCACCGGTCAACGCCAGCACCACCGCGCCGAGAATCGCCACGCCCATGCCGGGGTGGACGACAAAGAAGCGCACGCCCCACACCGGGTTCAGTGCATTAAGAACTTCCGGATGTTGCGCAATGCCATGGATGCCGAGCCCGGCCAGTACCAGGAACCACACCACCATCACCGGCCCGAACAGTTTGCCGATGCGGTCTGTGCCGTGTTTCTGGATCAGGAACAGGCCCACCAGCACCACCAAAGACAGCGGCACCACCCAACGCTCCAGGCCATCAAAGGCCAGTTCCAGGCCCTCGACCGCCGACAACACCGAGATCGCCGGGGTGATCATGCTGTCGCCGTAAAACAGCGCCGCGCCGATCAGACCAAGGATCACCAGCACCGAGCGCAATTTGGGGTACGGCGAAGCCGCACGCCGCGCCAGCGCCGTCAGGGCCATGATGCCGCCCTCGCCCTGGTTGTCCGCGCGCAGGATAAACAGCACGTACTTGATCGAGACGACCCACACCAGCGACCAGAAAATCAACGCCAGAATGCCGAAGACCCCGTCATGGTTGACTTGAACTCCGTAACCACCAGTAAACACTTCTTTAAGGGTATAGAGCGGGCTGGTACCGATATCGCCGTAAACCACCCCGACTGCCGCCACCAGCATGCCAATCGGCTTTGCATTGGAATGCTCGGCACCTGCCGCCTGACTATTTGCCTGACCCATCAACCACTCCTGCCCTTTGACCCAAGGTCTTTTATAAACAACGCGTCTAAGCTGACCGTAGCATGCGCTGTTTTACTTCTCGTAACAGACGTTTTATTGACCCAAGGGTTTTACCCATGTGCAACGGCGCGAAGCATAGCGCAGCACTCGTCGCATTTCCCCGTATAAAGCTGGTCAAGTGCGTTGCCCGTCGCTAGAATTGCGCACTTTTTGATCAGAGGCGCACCAAGCGCCCGTCTACCGCCGTGTCGTGCCCGACTGGCGGCGCCATTCAATACCGAGGTTAGACATGTCCACCACCATCGCAAAAGCCAACCCCAAGGTCGGCTTTGTATCCCTGGGTTGCCCGAAGGCTCTGGTCGACTCCGAGCGCATCCTTACGCAACTGCGCATGGAAGGCTATGACGTCGTGTCCACGTACCAGGACGCTGACGTGGTGGTGGTCAACACCTGCGGCTTCATCGACTCGGCCAAGGCTGAGTCGCTGGAAGTGATTGGCGAAGCCATCAAGGAAAACGGCAAGGTCATCGTCACCGGCTGCATGGGCGTGGAAGAAGGCGCTATCCGCAACGTGCACCCAAGCGTGCTGGCCGTGACCGGCCCGCAGCAGTACGAGCAGGTGGTTAACGCCGTGCACGACGTAGTGCCGCCGCGTCAGGACCACAACCCGCTGATCGACCTGGTGCCGCCGCAAGGCATCAAGCTGACCCCGCGCCACTACGCGTATTTGAAGATTTCCGAAGGCTGCAACCACAGCTGCAGCTTCTGCATCATCCCGTCGATGCGCGGCAAGCTGGTCAGCCGCCCGGTGGGTGATGTGCTGGACGAGGCCCAGCGCCTGGTCAAATCCGGCGTCAAAGAGCTGTTGGTGATTTCCCAGGACACCAGCGCCTACGGCGTCGACGTGAAATACCGCACCGGCTTCTGGAACGGCGCGCCGGTGAAAACCCGCATGACCGAACTCTGCGAAGCCTTGAGCAGCCTCGGCGTATGGGTGCGCCTGCACTACGTTTACCCGTACCCGCACGTGGACGAGCTGATCCCGTTGATGGCTGCGGGCAAGATCCTGCCGTACCTGGACATCCCGTTCCAGCACGCCAGCCCGAAAATCCTCAAGGCCATGAAACGCCCGGCCTTTGAAGACAAGACCCTGGCGCGCATCAAGAACTGGCGCGAGATCTGCCCGGAATTGATCATCCGCTCCACCTTCATCGTCGGCTTCCCCGGCGAAACCGAAGAAGACTTCCAGTACCTGCTGGACTGGCTGACCGAAGCGCAGCTGGACCGCGTCGGTTGCTTCCAGTACTCGCCGGTGGAAGGCGCTCCGGCCAATTTGCTCGACGCAGCCATCGTGCCGGATGAGGTCAAGCAAGACCGTTGGGAGCGCTTCATGGCGCACCAGCAGGCTATCAGCTCGGCACGCCTGCAACTGCGCATCGGCCGGGAGATCGAAGTGCTGATCGACGAAGTCGACGAGCAAGGCGCCGTAGGCCGTTGCTTCTTCGATGCCCCGGAAATCGACGGTAACGTGTTTATCGACGATGCCAGCGGTTTGAAGCCGGGCGACAAGGTCTGGTGCACCGTGACCGACGCCGACGAATACGACCTGTGGGCCGTCAAGCGCGACTAAAAAAAACCTTAAAAGCCCCGCCTCTGAACAAGATGCGGGGCTTTTTTAGGTCTATCGTTTGCCCATTGGCGTAGAAACAGGCAAGAGGCAGCGGGCATGCGTCAGCTTTCGGCAATTCATACACCCAAACTCAGCGACTTCGTGCACCTGGCGCAGCTCTGGGAAGATTCGGTGCGGGCGACCCACGACTTTTTGCCGGACAGCTACATCGTGTTGCTCAAGGAGCTGGTGCTGACGCGCTACCTCGACTCGGTGATGCTGATCTGCACCAAGGACGCGCGCCAACGCATCACCGGGTTCGCCGGGGTGGCGTCAGGCAAGGTCGAGATGCTGTTTATCGACCCGCAGCACCGTGGACAGGGCCTTGGCCGACAACTGCTGCGTTACGCGATCGAGCACATGAACGCCGACACACTGGACGTCAACGAACAGAACCCCCAGGCCCTGGGCTTTTACTTCAAGCAGGGCTTTGAGGTGATCGGCCGCGCAGAGCATGACGGCCTGGGCCAGCCATATCCGTTGCTGCACATGCGTTTACGCCAGCAGCAACTGCGCAGAGGCTGACGCAACACAGAATAAAATGTGGGGGCGGGCTTGCCTGCGAAAGCGGCAGCCTCATCAGCACACCTTGGGCTGATACACCGCGTTCGCGAGCAAGCCCGCTCCCACAGTGTGAACCGTGTATTGACCAATAAAGCCCCTGCGCTGAAATGGAGCCGGGATTAACCCGCGCCAGGCAGGTACAATAGCCGCCCCCTTTTGCTACGGCCCTTGTCATGACTGACCCCATACGCCTCTCCAAACGCCTTATCGAACTGGTCGGTTGCTCCCGTCGGGAGGCTGAGCTGTTTATCGAAGGCGGCTGGGTCTCGGTGGACGGCGAAGTGATCGACGAACCGCAGTTCAAGATCACCACCCAGAAGGTCGAGCTGGACCCAGAGGCCAAAGCCACTGCACCGGAGCCGGTGACCATTCTGCTGCACGCGCCGGTCGGCGTGGACGCGGAAACGGCGATGGCCTCGATCAGCGCCGAAACCCTGTCCGAAGAGCATCGCTTCAGCAAACGCCCGCTCAAGGGCCACTTCCTGCGTCTGACCGCCAGTGCCGACCTGCAAGCCAAGGCCAGCGGCCTGCTGGTGTTCACCCAGGACTGGAAGATTCTGCGCAAGTTGACCGCCGATGCCGCCAAGATCGAGCAGGAATACGTGGTAGAGGTTGAAGGCGACATGGTCGCCCACGGCCTCAATCGCCTGAACCACGGCCTGACTTACAAGGGCAAAGAGCTGCCCCCCGTGAAAGCCAGCTGGCAGAACGAAAACCGCCTGCGCTTTGCGATGAAAAACCCGCAACCGGGTGTGATCGCCCTGTTCTGCGAAGCCGTTGGCTTGAAAGTCATCGCCATCCGCCGCATCCGCATTGGCGGCGTGTCCATCGGCAAAGTGCCGGTCGGCCAATGGCGTTACCTGTCCGGCAAAGAGAAGTTCTAAGCCGCTGCCCCCTTTCTCGACGCCGCCTGACCGGGCGGTGTCCTCAGTTGAATACCAGGATTGCCCACCATGATTCACAACGACGTACTGCGCAGCGTGCGCTACATGCTCGACATCAGCGACAACAAGATGGTCGAGATCATCAAGCTCGGCGGCATGGACGTGACCAAGGAAGACCTGCTGACGTACCTCAAAAAAGATGAGGAAGAAGGTTTTGTGTTCTGCCCGGACGACGTCATGGCGCACTTCCTTGACGGCCTGGTGATTTTCAAGCGCGGCAAGGACGAAAGCCGTCCGCCGCAGCCGATCGAAACTCCAGTGACCAACAACATCATCCTGAAGAAGCTGCGCGTGGCCTTCGAATTGAAGGAAGACGATATGCACGCGATCCTCAAGGCCGCCGAGTTCCCGGTGTCCAAGCCAGAGCTGAGCGCGCTGTTCCGCAAGTTCGGCCACACCAACTACCGCCCGTGTGGCGACCAGTTGCTGCGTAACTTCCTCAAGGGCCTGACGCTGCGCGTCAGAGCTTAAGGGCAGCGACGAGCCTCAAGCTGCACGTTAACGCTTGCGGCTTGCAGCTTGTAACTTGAGGCTTCATAAATGACCTACCACGTTTCGCCCGTCGGTTTTGTGCGCTCCTGCTTCAAGGAGAAATTCGCCATCCCGCGCCAGCCGCAATTGGCGCCGGCCGCCCGTGGCGTGCTGGAGCTGGTGGCGCCGTTCGACAG
>Ga0105858_1000346_pt1 | contig 21248 bp, 17 predicted proteins | sample OrgsoiDNA_201062_FD_89683 | JGI IMG/M metagenome (GOLD analysis project Ga0105858, IMG submission 89683) | Permafrost soil microbial communities from the Arctic, to analyse light accelerated degradation of dissolved organic matter (DOM) -... | ecosystem: Environmental > Terrestrial > Soil >...
GCGGACTTCATCGTGGCGCGGGCAACGTAGTGTTGCCCATCAGACGCCGTATAGATTTAAGCAAGCCCATCATAAATCAAAATCGGTGTTGCAAAAACGGGGGTGACCATAGATTTTTTATGCTAATCCGAGCCGCGCTTTGATCCTCACTCTGGCATTTTCCAGCAGCGCATCCGATGTCGCACGATCGGGCTCGCAGCGCGCCAGCGACAGAACGCCCATCAGCTCAGCGATAACCGATACCGCAAGGGTTTCCGGGTCAGAGATTTGCATGTCACGTAACTGGCCGATAATCATGCCACGAATCTTGGCAATACCCGCAGCAAACGCCGCCTGACAAGGTGCGGTCATGCGCGGTGTTTCAGATGCCAGCGCCGACACCGGACAGCCCAGCGCACGGTTATCGCGGTGCCACGGCGAAAGATAAAAATCAATATAACCAGCCAGTTGCTCACGCGGCGCAAGGCCCTTATTGTCTTTTTCCCAGCGCGCCATGACCTGATCAAACATCTGGCCGATAGCCGCCTGAATCAGCGCATCCTTCGACGCAAAGTGCGCATAAAAACCGCCGTGGGTCAGCCCGGCTTTGCTCATCACGCCCGCTACGCTCACCTGCTGCGGGCCTTTGGCGCGAATCGCTTTCGCCGCCTCTTTGACGATACGTTCACGGATTTTCGGTTTATGTTCACTTTCATAACGCATAGTTTTCTCCCTGATAAACGGCGGTTCCAGCTGCGGCCATAGTCTGGCGCACCGCGCCATGACAATCAATCCCGCAGGTTGATTCGTGCATCGACCGACAGACCCGGCCGCAGCAATACCAGCTCAGGCTGCCCGGGATTCAGACGAATACGCACCGGCACGCGCTGAACGATTTTGGTGAAGTTACCGGTACCCGGCTCAAACGGCAGCAGTGCAAAGGTGGAACCTGAACCCGGCGCCAGACTGTCCACCACGCCGCTGAATTTGACGCCCGGCAGTGCGTCTACGCTGACGCTGGCTTTCTGCCCTGGCTGAATGCGGTCGGTCTGTGTCTCTTTAAAGTTGGCCATCACGTAGAGATCGCCAAGGGGAACCAGCGTCATCAGGCGCTGGCCGGGCGTGACGTAATCGCCAGTCTGCACCTGACGGTTACCCACCACGCCGTCCACGGCGGCAAAAATCGTGGTGTGTTTTTGGTCCTGCTGCGCCAGATCCAGCGCGGCCTGCGCTTTTTGCACCGTGGCCTGAGCCAGCGCCAGCGCGGCCTGAATTTCTGCGCGCTGGGCATGCGTCACCTGCGCCTGATTCTGCGCCACGTCGAGCATCGCGCTGGCATGAGCGGCTTCCTGCTCGGCGGTGATCGCTACGGTTTTGTAACGGTCTGCATCGTTACGCGATGTGGCACCGCTCACCGCCAGCGACTGATAACGACGCTGCTCATCCTGCGCGTGTTGCTGTTCAGCCAGTGAGGAACGGATAGCCGTGCGCGCGGCCAGCAACCACAATGCACCGCCTGACGCGACCGCCAGCGCAATGCCGCTGACAATCCAGATCCGCGACGAACGACGTGCCCCCACTTTTCCGCTGGTTGAAACTGGAACATCTGCCGGTGCTGTAGCCACTGTTTCGCTCATTTTTGTTTCCGCTCATTGCATGATGGTCATCATCTTAATATGATGCCTATCATATAAACAAGCACAAAAGGTCCGAACATGTCCGATGCAAGCATTCCCGCTTCTGCTCTTATGCCCGTCGCCCCCAGTGACCTGCCGACGGCGCGCAAGTTTCTGATCTTCAGCGTGATGGCATTCGGCATGTTTCTGGCGCTGATCGATATCCAAATTGTGGCCGCTTCGCTTAACGATGTGCAGGCAGGGCTTTCGGCCGGGCCGGATGAAATTAGCTGGGTGCAAACCTCCTATTTAATTGCCGAACTGGTGATGATCCCGTTCTCGGCGTTTCTGACGCAGGCGCTGTCAACCCGCTGGCTGTTCAGTGCATCGGCGGCGCTGTTCACGCTGAGCAGCATCGGCTGCGGGCTGGCGTGGAATATTGAATCAATGATTTTCTTTCGCGCCCTGCAGGGGTTTACCGGTGGGGCCATGGTGCCGACGGTGTTTTCCACCGGTTTTACCCTGTTTAAAGGCAAACAACAGGCGCTGATCCCCGCCATTCTCGGCATGGTCAGCGTACTGGCCCCGACGCTTGGCCCGACGGTCGGCGGCGTGGTGACTCAGTGGCTGGACTGGCGCTGGATCTTCTTCATTAACATCATACCCGGCATTCTGGTGGCGACCGGCGCGGTACTGTTTATCCACGTCGATAAGGCCGATTTTCCGATGCTCAAACGCATCGACTGGGTGCATTTGCTGTCGATGGCCGTCGCGCTGGGCTGTCTGGAATATGTACTGGAAGAGGGGCCGCGTAAAAACTGGTTTAGCGATCCCCAAATTCAGGTCTCGGCCTGGTTCTCACTGGTGGCCTTCGTGCTGTTTCTTGAGCGTTCGTTTTATTCCAAAAATCCGATCGTGCGGCTCACGCCCTTTCGCGACCCCACCTTCACGTTTGCCTGTGTGTTTAATCTGGTGATCGGCTTCGGGCTTTATGCCTCAACCTACCTGACGCCGGTATTTCTTGGCCGCATCCGCGATTTCGACAGTCTGCAAATCGGCACTACGGTCTTTGTAGTAGGCATCGGGCAATTTTTCAGTACGATTTTGGCGGCAAAATTAATCGGCGTGGTCGACCGGCGGATCCTGGTGGCCGTGGGTCTGCTGGGGTTCTCACTCAGCATGTGGCTGACCAGCGCCGTGACCACACAATGGGGCGCAGACCAGTTTTTGTGGCCACAAATTATTCGCGGACTCTTCATCATGTTGTGCATCGTCCCCAGCGTGAATATGGCGTTGACGGCATTTCAGGGACCGGAGCTGCGCTATGCGTCGGGGTTATTCAATCTGATGCGTAATCTTGGCGGCGCCATTGGTATCGCGACCGTCAATACCTGGTTGCAGGATTGGACGCGCACGCATACTGCCCATTTCGGCGAAACGCTGGGGCACTCAGGCCGCGAAGCGCAGGAGGTGATTGCCGCCGTAGCAGCCCGATTTTCGCAAATTACGCCCGATGTCCAGCACGCGCTGATGATGGCCAAAAGCGTATTCGGTGCAACAGTGGCTGCCGATGCCTTCACGCTGGCCTTTAATGATGTGTTTATGCTGATGTCATGGATGTTTCTCGCCGCGCTGCTGATGGTGCCGTTTTGTCGAAAATAAGCGGTGGAGTGTCATGAAATGTAAAAGGTCTGTGATCAATCCGGTAAAAAATGCAGTCTCTTTAGGGAACTTTTCATACTTACTGAGAAAGCTTTGGCCTGTTTGAAATAAATCCTTATAATTGGCGGCCCAGAAGTGTGATTGGTTACACATCTTGATTCTCTCTCAAGCCCATGTGTATCTACAATAGTCATCCGGCCATTTAACGCCGGGGGAACAATCTGACAACAACTGCCTGTGTGGCAATAACAATAACCAACGAAAATATGAAAATGAGCATTCGCGCGATCCTTACTATGGTTTTGGCAGTTGCTGCGTACAGCCAGGCAGCCTCTGCCGTGGTCTATCCTCTCCCGACCAATAACGGCCGGCTGATTGGGGAAAACATCACCGTCACCGTTCCAGAAAACAGCAAATTACCGCTGGAAAGCTATGCAGCACAGTTCCAGATGGGCCTGAGCAATATGCTTGAAGCCAACCCTGGCGTGGATCCTTTCCTGCCTGTACCGGGCACTGTACTGACCATTCCACACCAGTTGATCCTGCCAGATACGCCGCATGAAGGTATCGTCATCAACAGCGCTGAAATGCGTCTTTACTACTACCCGAAAGGCAGCAATACGGTGGTCGTTCTGCCAATCGGCATCGGCGAACTGGGTAAAGACACCCCATTGAACTGGGTGACAACTATCCAGCGTAAAAAAGCCGGTCCAACCTGGACGCCAACGGCTAAAATGCATGAAGAATATGCCGCGCGCGGTGAATTCCTGCCCGCTGTCTTCCCCGCTGGCCCGGACAACCCGATGGGTCTGTATGCGCTCTATGTAGGTCGTCTTTATGCCGTTCACGGTACCAATGCTAACTTCGGTATTGGACTGCGTGTGAGCCATGGCTGTGTGCGTCTGCGTGATGCTGACATCAAATGGCTATACGATAACGTGCCGCAGGGCACCCGCGTACAGTTCATCAATGAGCCGGTCAAGGCCACCGTTGAGCCAAATGGCAAGCGTTACATTGAGATCCATAACCCGCTGTCTGCAAATCAGCAGGAATTTGACTCGCAGGAACCCATCCCTGTATCCCTGACCGGTAAAGTCGGTGCCGTGGCTATGGACCCAAGCGTTAACCAAACCATCGTTCAGCGCGCCCTCGAACTGCGTTCAGGTATGCCTACTCAGGTGAATTAATTCAACCTCAGTCGCTGCAAAAAGCTCCTCAAATGAGGGGCTTTTTTTGTATCTGCAATAACTTTTTTTAACTTAGATTGACGATGTCATAAAAGCGTCACGCCACTGACTTAAGCTCCCGTGTAACAAAGTAAGACAAGTTGTATCTCTTCTTTTCTGACGATTCACTACAAGGAGTTTTCGCTATGCACCAGCCTGTATCTCTGATCGCCCGTGCGGTTCTCGCCGCTCTGATCCTCTCTTCTGCTCAGACTGCATTAGCCGACGAGTCCCTGACGTCCCGTGCCGCCAGGGGTGATATCACCGAACAGGGCGGCGCGCGCCGTCTGAATGGCGATCAAACCGAAGCGCTGAAAGCGTCACTGTCCAACAAGACGGTGAAAAATGTGATCCTACTGATCGGCGACGGCATGGGAGATTCTGAAATCACCTCTGCGCGTAATTACGCGCTGGGTGCGGGTGGTTATTTCAAAGGGATTGATGCGCTACCGCTGACCGGTCAGTACACCCACTATTCGTTGGATAAAAAGACCCATAAGCCAAACTACGTCACTGACTCCGCCGCCTCTGCAACGGCCTGGTCAACCGGCGTGAAAAGCTACAACGGCGCGCTGGGCGTAGACGTTAATAGTAAGGACCACGCCACACTGCTGGAAATGGCCAAAGCGGCCGGTTTTGCGACCGGTAACGTCTCTACCGCCGAGTTGCAGGATGCCACCCCGGCGGCGCAGATATCCCACGTTACATCGCGCAAATGCTACGGTCCCGAAGAGACCAGTGAAAAATGCCCGACCAACGCCCTGGAAAATGGTGGCCGCGGCTCGATCACCGAACAACTGCTGAAAGCCCGTGCGGACGTCACGTTGGGCGGCGGCGCCAAATCCTTCAGCCAGCTGGCCAAAAGTGGCGAGTTTCAGGGAAAATCACTCAAAGATCAGGCCACTGCGCAGGGTTATCAATGGGTGGAAAATGCCGATGAGCTGAATGCCGTGACGCTGGCCGATCAGAAAAAACCGCTGCTGGGCCTGTTCTCAGCAGGCAACATGCCGGTACGCTGGAGCGGTCCGAAAGCCAGTTATCATGGCAATATCGATAAACCGGCCGTCACCTGCGAAGCCAATCCTCAGCGTACCAAAGACATTCCGACGCTGGCCGTGATGACCGAAAAAGCCATCGACTTGCTAAAAACGCAGCCAAAGGGCTTCTTCCTGCAAGTGGAAGGCGCGTCGATTGATAAACAGGATCACGCCGCCAACCCGTGCGGGCAGTTCGGCGAAACGGTCGATCTCGACGAAGCCGTACAAAAAGCCCTCGAATTTGCCCGCAAAGAGGGCAATACGCTGGTGATTGTGACGGCTGACCACGCACACTCCAGCCAGATCATTGAAACCGACGCCAAAGCGCCAGGCCTGACGCAGACGCTGACGACGAAAGACGGCGCACCAATGACCATCAGTTACGGTAACTCCGAAGATGATTCTCAGGGCCACACCGGGGCACAGTTGCGCATTGCGGCCTATGGTCCGCATGCGGCGAACGTGGTGGGACTGACTGACCAGACCGATCTGTTCTTTACCATCAAAAATGCGATGGCGATTAAATAACAGAGTCCATTCTTACCTTGGGTAAATAACCCGGCTTTCAGGCCGGATTATTTATTGGGTTAACGCCAGTGACTTATATAAAGCCTCATCAGGTGATTGGTTTCCGCTAAGCGATTACGGTATAGTTTCGCTCGCTGCGGCAAAATCCGCAGCCGGGATTTGCACCCTGCATAACACAACGTCGATATATAGATTACCTTTATATATTGAAGCCTTGGCACACCTTTTGTTTGTTACTCGTTCACGTAATAAGCAATTGCTCTATGGTGGCTCAGGCGGGGCAGCCTTCGGGCTGGCCGGTGATCCGTTGTGGCCGGTAGTGCAAACTCCGCCTGGGCTACCACCCAAGAGATTTGCACCTCAGGTTGGTAGCGAAATTCGTTATGCAACGGAAAATGCGAATGTCTATCTCCCATCAAACTGTAAGAAGTACCCGTTACGAGAAGTCCTCACTCTCCTCTCTGCGCCCTCACCCACGTCAGAACTGGCATCCGGCGGATATCATCGCTGCCTTGCACAAAAAAGGCACCACGCTGGCAGCCTTGTCCCGCCAGTCAGGCCTTAGCTCATCAACCTTGTCCAATGCACTTTCCCGGCCCTGGCCGAAAGGAGAACTGTTGATAGCCAATGCGATTGGTGTCAGGCCTGCTGAGATCTGGCCGCAGCGTTATTTCACTGAAAATGGACAGCCCATCGTCAAAATCATGAGGAATAAAAAGAAAGACTGAGTCTGCTATCTGGCGGTGAAGTGAGCCTGAACGTTTCATGCCCGCTTGTTGTCACCGCCTTAATACGCGGCTGTTGATGAACATCACGTCCTCTCCCTGCCGTTGCCTGAGAGAGTTCTGTCACAAATTCTATTGCCGCAGCAGATTTTTTCATACCGGCAGCGACTTTCCCCCTGATGCCCGCTTTCCGCTCTGCGTATTTTAGTGTTCAGGTTGTTTGCACCCTACAACGCTGAAACAGCCAATAACCAGAATAACGGAGAGTATGATGGGAAGAGTAAATCGAAATTACCTGATGTGTTGTTTGTTCTTCTTTTTCTTTTTTATCTGCTGGGGTGCCTGTTATCCCTATTTATCCCTGTGGCTGACCGACACGATTGGCGTTAGCTATAGTGATGTCGGATTGGTTTATTCCTTTACAGCGATTGTCTCGGTTTGTATTCAACCAATATTTGGTTTTATTTCCGATAAACTTAAATTTCGCAAACACCTGATGTGGATGCTGGCCATTATTATGGTGCTGTTCGCGCCCTACTGGATTTATGTCTTCGCTCCCCTGATGAAATATCACGTTATTGCCGGTGCGCTGGCCGGTGGTGTTTATATCGGTTTTGCCTTTGGTGCAGGCTGCGGCGTGTGCGAGGCTTATATTGATAAAGTCAGCCGGATGACCGGTTTTGAATTTGGCCGGGCGCGCATGTTTGGTGGTTTAGGTGCCGCCGTCGGGACGTTCATGGCCGGTGAGTTATATGGCATTAATCAGGATTATATTTTCTGGATGGCCAGTCTGGCCGGGGTCTTCCTGCTGTTTGTGGTGTACATGACCGACCCGAAACATGACAGTTCATGCCCGGTACAAGTCGACAGTAAAAAGACCATTTCCCGCGAGGATGTCATCACCCTGCTCAAAACACGGGGTTTCTGGTTCTTCGCACTGTATATGGTCGGCGTCGGTGCAGTGTATGAAACGTACGACCAGCAGTTTGCCATTTATTACAGCCGCTTCTTTACGACCAAAGCCGAAGGCGCCGCCGTGTATGGCTATCTCTATACCGGCCAAATCTTCCTCGATGCCGTTGTGATGTTTTTCGCGCCCTGGTTTGTGAACAAAATTGGCCCAAAAAATGCCCTGTTATACTGCGGAATTATCATGAGTATCCGCATTATTGGTTCCGCCTACGCAGTCGGCCCGCTGAGTATCAGTGCAATTAAAATGCTGCACGGCTTCGAAAGTTCGGTATTTTTAGTCGCAGGGCTGAAATATATTTCAGCCAACTTCCCTGCCTATATTTCCGCTACGGTGTATTTGATCGGTTTCCAATTTTCCAAACGCTTCAGCGAGATATTTCTCTCCGGTGCCGTTGGCAAAATGTATAACACGCTGGATTTCCGCGACACCTACATTATTCTCGGACTGATTGCGCTGAGCTTCACCTTTATTTCGATCTTCACGCTGTCACCCACGCGTCAGCGTTTATCTCAGGAAGCCGTTTCAGGCTGATTAATGGAGAGCTGTTATGAGCCAATTATATTATGGCGTCGCTTATTATGATGAATATATGCCGCACGAGCGGCTGGAAAAAGACATTGAGATGATGCTGGACGCAGGCATCAATGTGGTGCGCATCGCGGAATCCACCTGGAGTACGCTGGAGCCGCGTGAAGGGGAATACCACTTCCGCCATATCGATCGCGTACTGGACGCCATGCATAATGCGGGAATTGCCGTGATTATCGGCACATCGACCTACGCGATCCCGGCCTGGCTGGCGCGGAAATATCCCGCCATCATGGTGACGACGCCACAGGGGCAGCAAAAATATGGCCGGCGGCAAATCATGGATATCGTTAACCCTGACTTTTTGCGCCATGCGGAAACGATCATTCGGGTACTCCTGGACCACGTTCAGGATCACCCGGCGGTTATCGGTTATCAGGTGGATAACGAAACCAAACATTATGATAACTGCGGCCCGCTGATACGCGATAAGTTCATCGCTTCGCTACAACAACAGTTCCCCGATATCAGCCAGATGAATGAGGCCTTTGGGCTAAATTACTGGAGTAACCGCATTGACGACTGGAGTGATTTTCCGCCACCGGAGACCTCTATCAATGCCAGCCTGACCTGTGCGTTTTCCCGCTTTCAGCGCCAGTGTGTGACAGATTATCTGGCGTGGCAGGCGAAAATAGTGAATGAATACCGTCAGCCGTCTCAGTTTGTGACACAAAATTTTGATTTCGAATGGCGGGGTTACTCCTTTGGCGTACAACCCAGGGTGGATCACTTTGCTGCAGCAAAAGCCATGACCGTGGCCAGCGTGGATATTTATCACCCATCGCAGGACCATCTGACCGGCAAAGAGATCGCCTTTGGCGGGGATATTGCCCGTGGCATGAAACCGGGGCAAAACTATTTTGTGATGGAGACCGAAGCGCAAGGTTTCGCCCAATGGGTGCCTTACCCCGGCCAGCTGCGGTTACAGGCTTTCAGCCATCTGGCATCGGGGGCTACGCTTCTTTCATACTGGCACTGGCACTCCATCCATAACGCGTTTGAAACCTACTGGAAGGGGCTGCTGAGCCATGACTTCGCAGCAAACCCTACCTATCTGGAGGCCAAAACTATTGGCGCAGATTTCGCCCGCCTCGCACCTCAGCTGGCCGGCATGAAGATCACCAATGATGTCGCGATTCTGGTCAGCAATGAAGCGATGGACGCCTTCAATGCCTTTAAACCACAACCCGGCGACAGTAATCAGTACAACGACATCTTCCGGCGTTTTTACGACGCGCTGTATGAAGATAACCTGTCCGTTGACGTGATAAATCAGGTCGGGGTAAACACCCGCCAGTATAAATTGCTGATCGTCCCCGCACTGTACGCCGCCGATGACGCCACACTGCACAGCATAAATGCCTACATTGAAGCCGGTGGGCGCGCCATCATCAGTTTTAAATCCGGCTTTAGCGATCAGCACGTGAAGGTGCGCCAGAGCGCGCAGCCCGGCATTTTGCATGAGAGTTGTGGTGTCACCTATAACCAGTTCATTTTGCCCGATAACAGCCACATTACGTCTGACGTATTGTCTCTGGATGAGCAGCAATCAGCGGTATCGATGTGGATGGAATTACTGACCCCAACCTGCGCACAGGTGCTGGCTCGTTATGAACACCCGGTGTGGGGAGAGTATGCGGCCATTACGGAGAACCCATTTGGCCGGGGGAAAGCGATGTATATCGGATTCCTGCCCGACGGGGCGCTGATAAAACAACTGGTGCGCCATTTCACGCGGGACATTTCCCTTGGCTCAAGAATGAGTGATCGCACCTATCCGCTGATCGTGCGCGGCGGCCTGGGGGCTGACGGCAAACAGATTCGTTATTATCTGAATTACTCGGCCAGCCCGCAACAGGTGGTATTGAGCGGGAATGCCCGGCGTGAATTACTCAGCGGTGAGTCACTTGAAGCCAAACCGTCAATGACACTGGCCCCCTGGGGTGTAGCAATCGTCACAAGCTGATAACATCAATCATCTGCCGCAGGTGTGACACACACCCGGCAGGTACTACGGGTTTATCAGCAGAGACAGGACCGTGACATGAGCCAGCTGGCGGACAGTTTTGATTTTCTCCACCATTCACCGCTGATGAAAAAATTCAGTTTTCAGGCCTATCTGGTGGCAGGCTTTACCCCGATCACCACCGACAGCCCGCTGGATTACTTCATTAACCGGCCCAACGGTATGAAGGGTTATATCCTCAATCTGACCTTATCCGGTCAGGGGGACATCACCTCAGGCAATGACCACCGGGCTTGTCATCCTGGCGACCTGCTGCTGTTTCCGCCGGGCATCCCTCACTATTATGGCCGGGCAGCGCACAGCGACAGCTGGGATCATCTGTGGGTCTATTTTCGCCCGCGCTCTTACTGGATAAACTGGCTGAACTGGCAAACCAGCGGGTGCGCCATCGGTCAGTTATCGCTACCGTCACAGGGAAAAATGGAGGAAGTGATGACGCTGTTCAAGGACATCCTGACCCACAGTGACAGCGGCGGCCAGCTATCAGAAGCACTGGCGATGAATGCGCTGGAAAAGCTGATCCTGCACTGCCAGCAACTTTTGCCTCTCCACAACAACCCAAAGCGCGATCGACGCATCAGCCAGGTGTGCCTGTACCTCAATGAACATCTGGACCGCGACATTAAAATTGATGAGCTGGCACAGCGGGTATTTCTCTCCCCGTCGCGTCTGGCACATCTGTTTAAGCAGGAGCTGAATACCACCATCCTGTGCTGGCGCGAAGAGCAACGTATCAACCGGGCAAAAACGTTGTTGCAGGTCAGCCAGCAGCCCATCGCCAAAATCGCTCAAACCGTCGGCTATGAAGATCAGCTCTATTTCTCACGTATTTTCCGTAAGCACCTGTCCGTCAGCCCGACGCAGTATCGGCGTAATTTCGAGGAGCGGGACGCATCGCATGACCCGGAAAGCGCACCATAACGGATGACTCTTCACCTTCTGTTATAGCTTTTATTCATCTTATTGTTACTGTTATACACGCCCTTCGCTGTGCTTAAATTCACGCCTCGCAAAAACCCAACGTGGCATGACCTTTCTTCGAGAATTCACCTGCAAATCTCATCGCGCACCTTCTGCTGCCTGCGCCTATGCTGAAAGAGCCATTCCACAAAAACAGAGGTTATTATGTTTGGTCTGGATGCACTCGAACTGGCCCGGATCCAGTTTGCTTTCACCGTCTCGTTTCACATCATTTTTCCCGCCATCACTATCGGACTGGCCAGTTTTCTGGCGGTGCTGGAAGGCATGTGGCTAAAAACCAAAAAAGAGGAATACCGCGACCTGTACCATTTTTGGTCGAAAATCTTTGCCGTCAACTTTGGGATGGGCGTGGTGTCAGGGCTGGTCATGGCCTACCAGTTCGGCACCAACTGGAGTTTCTTCTCCTCGTTTGCGGGCAGCATCACAGGTCCGTTACTCACGTATGAAGTCTTAACCGCCTTCTTCCTCGAAGCCGGTTTTCTGGGGGTCATGCTGTTTGGCTGGAACCGCGTCGGCCCCGGCCTGCACTTCTTCGCCACCTGCATGGTGGCCCTCGGCACGCTGATGTCCACCTTCTGGATCTTAGCCTCCAACAGTTGGATGCAAACACCGCAAGGTTTTGAAATCGTCAATAACCAAGTGGTGCCGGTGGACTGGCTGAAAGTCATTTTCAATCCCTCCTTCCCCTACCGTTTGCTGCACATGACCACGGCGGCGTTCCTCTCTTCGGCTTTCTTTGTCGGCGCATCCGCTGCGTGGCATCTGCTGAAGGGCCGCGATACTCCAGCCATGCGCACCATGTTATCGATGGCGATGTGGATGGCGCTGATCGTCGCACCGATTCAGGCAGGTATCGGTGATGCACACGGTCTGAATACCCTGAAGTATCAACCCGCAAAAATTGCCGCTATCGAAGGTCACTGGGAGAACAAAAACAGTGAGCCGTCACCGCTGGTGCTGATTGGCTACCCGGACATGAACCGCGAACAGACGCGCTACGCGCTGGAAATTCCGTGGCTCGGCAGCCTGATCCTGACCCACAGTCTGGACCAGCAAATTCCTGCGCTGAAGTCTTTTGCTAAAGAGGACCGGCCGAACTCCACCATCATTTTCTTCACCTTCCGCATCATGGTCGGGCTGGGTCTGCTGATGATCCTGGCGGGTGTCTGGAGCCTGTGGCTGCGCTATCGCGGCACCTTGTACCGTTCGCGCGCCTTCCTGCATTTTATCTTCTGGATGGGGCCATCAGGTTTACTGGCGCTGCTGGCAGGCTGGTTCACCACGGAAATTGGCCGGCAACCCTGGGTGGTGTATGGCCTGCTGCGCACCAAAGACGCGGTGTCCGGGCACGGTGAGATGCAGATGAGCATCAGCCTGCTGCTGTTTATTCTGATTTACTGCTCGGTGTTTGGCGTCGGCTATCTGTACATGATGCGTCTGATTCGTAAAGGGCCGGTGGCACATGAAGGGCTTGAAACCAATCACGGCGGACCGGGGCAACATCGCACACCGGCACGTCCGCTTTCTGCGGCGCAGGAATCGCTGAATGATGCTGATAAAGGGGCTGACAATGAACGTTGATCTTCCGCTGATCTGGTTTTTAATCATCGTCTTTGGCGTGATGATGTACGTGGTGATGGACGGCTTCGACTTAGGCATCGGCATTCTGTTTCCGCTGGTCAAAGCCGAGCATGAGCGCGACGTGATGATGAACACCGTAGCGCCGGTATGGGACGGCAACGAAACCTGGCTGGTGCTGGGGGGCGCGGCGCTGTTCGGTGCTTTCCCGCTGGCCTATGCCGTGATCCTTGATGCGCTGGCGATCCCGTTGACGCTGATGCTGTTTGGGCTGATTTTTCGCGGCGTGGCCTTTGAATTCCGCTTCAAAGCCAGCGCCGAAAAGCGTCACGTCTGGGACAAAGCCTTTATCTGGGGGTCATTGTTTGCCACCTTCAGTCAGGGGGTCGTGCTCGGGGCGCTGATTAACGGTATTCCGGTGGTTGACCGTGCCTATGCGGGCGGTGCGCTGGACTGGCTGTCGCCGTTCACGTTGTTCTGTGGCGTCGGGCTGGTGGTGGCGTATGCCCTGCTCGGTTGTACCTGGCTCATCATGAAAACCGAAGGGCCGTTACAGGAAAATATGCAGGGCCGGGTGAAACCGCTGCTGCTGGCCTTCATCGCCGTCATAGCGGCCATCAGCCTGTGGACGCCAATGACACACCCTGAGATTGCCGATCGCTGGTTTACTATGCCGAATATTCTGTGGTTCCTGCCGGTGCCCGTCCTGGTGTTTCTGGTGTCGCTGTGGATGCTGCGAACGGTGAATAAAAAGTCGCACCACGCACCGTTTCTGTTGACGCTGGCCCTCATTTTCCTCGGCTATAGCGGGCTTGGGATCAGCATCTGGCCGAATATTATTCCGCCATCCGTGACGCTGTGGGAAGCCGCCGCACCGCCACAAAGCCTGAGCTTTATGCTGGTTGGTGCAGTCATCATCATCCCAATCATTCTGGTCTACACCTTCTGGAGCTACTACGTGTTCCGTGGAAAAGTGACCCATGATCAGGGCTATCATTGAGGAGGTAGTAATGAAAAAACTCATCAAAGAGATGGATGTTCAGACCGTGATCCCCCAGCCATGGTGGAAACGCGTAGGCTGGCTGGCCATCATCTGGGGCGGCAGCGTACTGGCGCTGTTCGTGGTGGCGTCGGTGTTCAGGTTGTTAATGACGGCGGCGGGCATGAGGAGTCATTAGGGTGGCTTAAGGTCGTGGGCGCTGGCCCACACCGGGGTAAGGGGATTGAAACCAATCCCCTTACCCATCCCGCGTTTTATTCACTCCGTTGGTGCGCGAATTGGAATGGACCTGTTTCAGATGCAGCAGAGATCACCGCAAAATGTCGCCGCTTAGGCGGTGCCTTCGCTGCGGGTGCGAGCCATTTTTGAATGCGGTTTACTGGCTTTGTAAGTCAAAAGAAAGGGCGATTTTACTTCACAATATTATTAAGCAAATCATCTAAGCGATCGTCGTCGATGCCCGCCGGCTCAAGATGCGCGGTGACGTCGGCGGCACTGAACAGCAGGCTGACCGCCACTTCAGCGGCATCGCCGATATCATGCCCGATATCCACCGACAGATGCCCGTCAACTTCCACATGAAACTCCACGAATACGCGGTCGCCGCCGTTACGGGTGCGGATATCATGCACACCGCTGACCCCGGGCACGCCGAGCACGGCGGCTTTAATACGTTTGCGATCATCAATGTCCAGTTCGCGGTCCAGCAGTTGCTTAAGCGCATCACCCGCCATGCCGCGTGCGTTCCAAATCATATAGAAGGAAATCAGCAGTGCGCCGATGGAGTCAGAACGCGTCCAGCCAAGATGACGTTCCAGTATCAACGCCACCAGCACCGCGATGTTAACCGCGACATCAGTAATGTAATGCGCGCGGTCAGCGGCAATGGCCGTTGACCCGGTACGTTTCACCACATAGGTTTGCATCAGCACCAGACAGACCGCCGCACAGCAACTGCCGATGATCACCCAAATACCCAGGCCGAGCTGTGCCAGCGGCTGTGGATTGATAATGCGGCTGATAGATTCCCCGCCCAGCACCAGACCGGCAGCACCCAGTAACAGCGCCTGCACAAAGGCGGCCACGGCTTCGGCTTTCCCATGCCCGTAACGGTGGCCTTTATCGGCCGGGCGGCCGGCATAACGCACACCAATCAGCGTCACCATCGAAGCCAGCACATCGACCAAACCGTCAGCCGCTGAGGTCAGCATGGCGATCGATCCGGTGGCCCCCCAGGCCCAGACCTTAATGAACACCAGCACCAGCGCCACGCACACCGAAATCAGCGAGGCAACACGCGTCAGCCCTTTATACGGAATAGTGCGGCTCATGGGGCAGTCCACGAAATAACATCAGTTTGAGAATTTTTCACGCGGGGTTCCTGATACAAAATTTGGCTTGATTGAAAATAACAAGCTATTGGCCAAAATCGGCGGCGAGATTATATCGGTATTTCAGTTTTTCAGAACATACCTATAGTGTGGATCTTCGTGCTCACGCTGCGCTAACTTGACGCTTATTTACTTGCTTTTACATCAATACGATCTAGGGTAAAACGAGAATAATGAGATTTCTCGTTCAGGCATCATGCCGATAACCAGATGAGTATTATGACCACTAATAAAAATGACGCCACCCACCACGACGAAGCATCGTCAAACGACACACTAACCGAACTCGATTCCAGCCAGATAACATCCGGGGAAGGACACCGTTCTTCGGCGTTCAACGACGCAGACAAGTCAACGCGATCCTCTAAAAAAGAGCAAGAGGAGCGCTCGCAGGATGACGAGAACAAAGAGGGGCAGGAAGACGGCGAAAAGCGCAAAGGCCCCGGTAAAAAGCCGCTGATTATCCTGGGCCTGGTGGTGATTATCATGGCCATTGTGGCGCTGGTCTGGTGGCTGATGACCAAAGATCAGATCAGCACCGACGACGCCTTTACCGACGGTGACGCTGTCACCATTGCGCCAAAAATCTCCGGTTATGTCACGAATCTGGCGGTAAAAGATAACCAATTGGTCAAACAAGGCCAACTGCTGGTGCAGATTGATCCGCGCGATGCCACCGCCCAGCGTGACCAGGCGCAGGCCCAACTGGGCGTTGCGGTTTCACAGCTGCATCAGGCGCAGGTGCAGTATGACCTGTCGAAAGTGCAATATCCGGCGCAACTGGCGCAGGCACAAGCGCAACAGGCGAGGGCCGAGGCCAGCTTGCTGAACGCCACGGCGGATTTCCGTCGTCAGCACGGCGTTGACCCACGTGCGACCTCACAACAGAACATTGACAGTGCCAGCGCACAACTGCGTTCGGCTAAAGCCGATCTGGAAAATGCCAAAGCGCAGGTGCGGGTTGCCGCGCAGGTCGGGTTACAAATCCGTCAGGCCGAAACCAACGTCGAAGCACGTCAGCAACAAGTTGAACAGGCAAAAGCCCAGTTGGAAACCGCCACACTGAATCTCTCCTATGCCGATGTTCGTGCTCCCTACGATGGCTACGTGACGATGCGTAATGTGCAACTGGGTACGCTGGTGCAGGCTGGCTCTTCGCTGTTCTCCATCGTTTCACCACATATCTGGATCGCCGCCAACTTCAAAGAGTCACAACTCGAACGTATGCGTCCGGGCAACAAAGTCCTGGTGAAGATTGATGCTTATCCAAACATCGAACTGCACGGCCACGTCGACAGCGTGCAGCAAGGCACCGGCTCACGCTTCTCGGCCTTCCCGGCGGAAAATGCCACGGGCAACTATGTGAAGATTGTTCAGCGCGTGCCGGTGAAAATTGTTATCGACAGCGGTCTGGACCCTAAACAGCCGTTACCACTGGGGCTTTCTGTTGATCCGACGGTTACTGTCGAATGAATGAAGATCGCAGCAGTTGGAAACCCGCCAGCAATCCCTGGGCGGTGGCTGCGGTAGTGACTATCGCGGTGTTCATGGAAATTCTGGACACCACGATCGTTAACGTAGCACTGCCGCACGTCGCCGGTTCCCTCTCCTCGAGTTACGATGAGTCCACCTGGGTGCTGACCTCATATCTGGTGGCCAACGGCATCGTTTTGCCGATCTCCGCCTTTCTCAGCCGGGTGCTTGGCCGTAAGAACTATTTCCTGATTTGTATCGCGATGTTCACCGTTTGCTCGTTCCTGTGCGGCATCGCCACCGAACTGTGGCAGATGATTCTGTTTCGTATTTTGCAGGGCTTCTTCGGCGGGGGTTTACAGCCAGTGCAGCAATCGGTGCTGCTGGATTATTTCAAACCCAAAGATCGCGGCAAGGCCTTTGGTCTGTCATCCATTGCCATTATCGTCGCACCGGTGATCGGGCCGACGTTGGGCGGTTACATCACCGACAACGTCAGTTGGCGCTGGATCTTCTTTATCAATATTCCGGTGGGTATTATCGCCCTGCTGGCGATTTACCAGTTACTGGAGGACCCGCCGTGGGAGCGTAAAGCCAAAGGCAAACTGAGCGTCGATTACATCGGTATTGGACTGATTGCATTGGGCCTCGGCTGTTTACAGGTGATGATGGACCGTGGCGAAGATGAAAACTGGTTCAACTCGGCCTTTATCGTCACCTTTGCCCTGCTGGCCATCACCGGGATTGTCGGCGCGATTTACTGGCTGCTGTATGCCAAAAAACCCGTAGTGGATATTCGCTGCCTGAAAGACCGTAACTTTGCGGTTGCAGGCCTGCTGATGGCGGGTATGGCGATGATTCTTTACGGCAGTTCGGTGGTGATCCCTCAGTTGGCGCAGCAGCAACTCGGTTATACCGCCACGCTCTCCGGGCTGGTGATGTCGCCGGGGGCGATTCTGATCGTGCTGTCGATCCCGCTGGTGCTCAAACTGATGCCCATCGTGCAAACGCGCCTTATCATCGCCTTCGGCTTCTTCTTGCTGGCCGCGTCGTTTATCTACTCTGGCAGCCTGACACCCAATGTCGATTTTGCAACGCTGGTGATGTATCGCAGTGCCCAGTCACTGGGCCTTGGCTTCCTGTTTGTACCACTGACCACCATCGCCTTTGTGACCATTCCGCAGCGTCTGAATGCCGATGCCGCCGCGCTGTTCACCATGTTCCGTAACGTCGCCGGGTCGATTGGTATTTCGCTCTCAACCGCCGGGGTTACCGAGCGAACCCAGGCGCATAGCGCCCATATGGTGCACAACATGACACCGCTCAACGAGCGGTTCAATCAGGCCGTCAGCCATAGTGCCGCCGCTATCCGCGATTACGCCCACATTGTGGGTGACCCGATGCAAATCGCCACGGTGCGAATGTATCAGGAGATGATTTCACAATCGCGCATTCTGGCTTACATCGACGTATTCAGTTACTGCGCCATCGTCGCGGTGATTTTGATCCCCTTCTGTCTGCTGCTTTCGCCGGTTAAGAGCGAAGGCAATGCCGGAGCACACTGATAAAAATGAAAACGCTGACATTTACCCTTTCCGCACTGGCCCTGGCATTGACCGGTTGTTCGGTCGGCCCGGATTACCAGCAGCCGAACGCCAAAACGCCTGCAGCGTATAACGACATGAACCGCCCGCAGGTGCAGGACGGTGCGTCTATCGCCCTGCCCTCTGAGCCGAATCCGGTATGGTGGAAAGCCTTTAAAGATCCGCAACTCGACAGCCTGATTGACCGCGCGATTGCCGGCAATATCTCGCTGCAACAGGCGGTGCTGCGTATTGCCGGTGCCCGTGAGCAGGTCACTCAGGCGCGTGGCGCATGGATGCCGTCGGTTCAGGGCAACGTCAAAGCCACCCGCCAACAACTTGGCCTAAAGGGGGAACTGGAATCTTCCGGGGTTGAAGGCCAGGCGGTCAATCTCAGCCCGGAAGTCTCCCATGCGATTGACGCCGCCACCGCTCCGGTGAATTTATATCAGGGCAGTTTTGACGCCAGCTGGGAGCTGGACCTGTTTGGCGGCACACGCCGTCAGGTCGAAGCCGCTAATGCACAGCAGCAGTCGTCCATCGAGCAGCGCAACGATGCGCTGGTCTCATTGCAGGCCGAAGTGGCCCGTGCCTATCTGCAACTGCGTGGGGCGCAGAGCATCACCGCCGCTATTCAAACGCAAATTGACGTCGCAGAGCAGACCTTGGCGCTGACCCAAAGCCAGCAAAAAAACGGTCTGGCACCACAAATGGACGTAGAAAACGCCCGCGCTCAGTTGGGTTCACTGCGCGCCCAGTTGCCACAGTATCAGGCGCAGGAGCGTCAGGCGATGAACGGGCTGGCCGTGTTGCTCGGTCAGGCGCCCGGTACGCTCGATGGCGAACTGACGGCGGTGAAACCGATGCCCGCCCTGCCTGCTGCGGTCCCGGTCGGGGTGCCGTCCCAGTTGGCGCGACGCCGCCCGGACGTGCGCAAAGCAGAAGCCGATCTCCATGCCGCAACGGCCAATATTGGCGTGTCCGTGGCGCAGATGTTCCCGAGTATTTCACTTACCGGCCAGTTTGGGATGCGTAACACTGACGCCAGCTATCTCGATAAATGGAGCAGTAATTTCTACTCGTTCGGCCCGTCGGTGACCCTGCCTATCTTCCAGGGCGGACGGCTGGTCTCCAGCGTGCATCTCTCCCGCGCACAGCAAGCCAATGCCGCGCTCAATTACCGCCAGACGGTGCTGACCGCCCTGCAGGATGTGGATAACGCGCTGGTCAATTACCGTACCGATCAGGATCGCGTTACCGGGCTGGACCAAACCACCGAGGCGTTACAAACCACCTTTGAACTGGCGAGCAACAGCTATAGCCAAGGTCTGTCGTCATTTATCAACGTGTTGGATGCGCAGCGCCAACTGGCGCAGGCCAAACAGCAGTCGGCCGAAGCCAAAGTGCAAACCAGTACCGATCTGGTTTCACTGTATAAAGCCCTTGGCGGCGGCTGGGAACCCTACCAGAATGTGAAACTGCCAACTTATACCGTGTTCGGCCCGGCAGAAACGTCAGATGTCCACGTGCAAACTACGACCAAGGAGTAACTCCCCATGAACGCCATTGCAAAAGAAGATAAAAAACCCAGTTGTGATTCCGTGGTCAACAGCGTGGCTTACCGGGATGGGAAGCGTTTGCAGGACGTGACCACCGAGGACATCAGCGAAGTACTGAAAGAGCCTGGGACTTTCGTCTGGCTGGGACTATGGCAGCCGGAAGACAGCCTGATGCGCACCATCCAGGAAGAGTTCGGCCTGCACGATTTGGCGATTGAAGATGCGCTCACCGCCCATCAGCGCCCGAAAATCGAGCAGTATGGCGACTCGCTGTTCATCGTCATTCACACCGCGCAATTGGTGGATGACAAAATCGAATACGGCGAAACCCATCTGTTTGTCGGTAAAAATTTCCTGGTCACCGTCCGTCATGGCGCATCGTCGAGCTATAAACATATCCGTGCCCATGCCGAAGAGTGCCCTGCCATGTTAGCCAAAGGCCCGGCGTACGCGCTGTACTGTGTGCTCGATCTGGTGGTGGATAACTATCTGGCGATTGTCACCGAGTACACCAAACAGTTTGATCATATCGAACAGAAGATGTTCAAGGCAGATTTTGACCAGGATGCCGTACAGGAAGTGTATAAATTGCGCCGCCAGTTATTGTCACTGCGCAACGCCGCCGTTCCTGCCGAAGATATCTGTAACCAACTCAGCCACCACTACGAGGATCTGATCCCGAAAAGCCTGCGGGCATATATCCGCGACGTACAAGACCACGCCCATCAGGTGATCACCGTCACCGATGACATGCGCGAAATGCTGGCCAACGCCATGCACGTCAACCTGGCTTTGGTGTCCGTACACCAGAACGAAGTCGTCCAGCGCCTTGCCGGTTGGGGGGCAATTCTGGCCATTCCCACCGTGGTATTTAGCCTCTACGGCATGAACTTTAAGAACATGCCGGAGCTGAATGACGTATGGGGATACCCGGTTACCGTGGGTGTGACGGTGGTGGGGTGCGTGTTGTTGTATTGGAAGTTGAAGAAATCCGGGTGGTTATGAGTGTTTTTCAGCTTTTAGAAAGCTGAGGTAAATTTTTAAATTCAAATTCAACTTCAACTTCAACTTCAAGGTCGTGGGCGCCGGCCCACACCGGGTTAAGGGCCGTAAACGCGGCCCTTAACAATCCTGCGTTTTTTTAACTGCGCGCTATCGCTGAATCGGGATGGCCGTGTTCCAGTCACCGCGGTTATCGCCGCAAAATCCCGCCGCGTTGCGGTCCCCTCCGTTCGGGTTCGGACCAACTCACGATAAACCCGTTCGTCGTTTCTCACCGCTCCTCCGGCGGCATTTTTGAATGCGGCCTACACATTTTTAAAA